>Ga0315282_10001389_pt1 | contig 45641 bp, 37 predicted proteins | sample YL17G07_20_MG_FD_203693 | JGI IMG/M metagenome (GOLD analysis project Ga0315282, IMG submission 203693) | Sediment microbial communities from Yellowstone Lake, YNP, Wyoming, USA - YL17G07_20 | ecosystem: Environmental > Aquatic > Freshwater > Lake > Sediment | place: USA: Wyoming | collected... | reverse complement strand
CCGATATCTTCTGGATCGAAAAAAGGGTGCTGATGCACCTTAGGGGGAAACCGGGCGACTATGCGGGGGCCCTCAGGAAGATGCCCAAAAAGATCCTGAGGATCTTTCCACATGCGCTACAGTCTCAGATATTCAACGAGAGGCTTAGGCAGGCGATCTCAGTGGGTGATGTCCCTGAAACCATAGACGTGGAAGGCTTCGAAATAAAGAGGATGCCAGAACTAAAGACCTATGCCATTCAGAGGGGGAGCTACATCGATCTCCATGAATTCACGATCCTAGGCGTCGATGATGGAACAACGAAGATCCGCTTCATCCTTGGGAAGGGAGCGTATGCGACGACTTTTCTCTCGTATCTAGTTGACTTGTGAACCTTGCGTCTCTTAAATGGGGCAATAGCGACTCAGCCAAATGCCTTGATATCACTCCTCAAATAGGTAATTCGTCTTCATCGTCGCTATCACGAACATAGGAAGCCTAACCAATATATTTTTCGCATACGACAAGCCTTATCTGAGAATAAGAGATTGACATTTTTGAATGCGGATGCCCGCGGATTTGGCTTTCAGGGAGAAGATAAAGGGGCTCATCAGTCGAGCAAGGACACTTGAGATCGAGCAGAGGGACAGGATTGAGGCAGCAAGGGTCCGATACGAGGCCGCATCGAATCTAGAGGCGCCCGACAGGGTGCCGGTTCAGGTCGGGGTGGATCCGGTCTGGTCTGATTGGTATCTGAAGAGGAAGTACAACATCGAGATCGGTGAGTTCTGGAGGGATCCTAAGTTGCTCATAGAGTATGAATTGAGGACTTGGATCGATTCATTCGTAGATTTCGATGACGACAGAACTTATGTCATCCCCGACGCGGTTGGCCCATTGGGAGGTGTTGTGCTCCATCCTTCGATCGTTGGGTGCAGGACTGCTTTTCCTGTCGATGATTCTCCATGGATCGACCTGAGCTACAGGGCCTTCGATACCAAGGAGAAGATAGATGACTTTGATACGCCCGATATACCAAAGGCTGGCCTGATGCCAGAGATCTTGGAGAGGGTTGAGGCCATGAGGGAGCTAGTAGGCGACATGATCGATGTCAGGATTCTTGGGGGCGATGGTTCACCCCTTCAGATGGCGGCCTACACGAGAGGCATAACACAACTGACGAGGGACATGTATACGGATCCCCCTATAGTCCATAAGCTGATGAGGAAACTCATGGGTGTTTACGATAAGATTAACGAATACTACGAGAAGGAGTGGGATATGCCATATAGGGGCAAGGATATAGAGGGAAGGTTCTACGACAATCCCCTCTCATACTTTTCCTCTCGCCTGATAGAGAGGTTCGTCCTGCCTCATTATAGGGATTATGCGGAGAAGTGCGGATGGAGATACTGGAGCTTTGAGACCCAAGACGTTATGGACCAGTTCATCGAGCTCTTTAAGACGGTTCCGATAAGGACGGTGCAGTCGCTCGTCAGCTCATCAAACCTAGCGATCTTCAAAGAGATCCTTGGCCCCAAAAAAGTGAGGTTTGGCGTCTTCCTTGCACCTGGAAGGCTCCTACTCGACGAACCTGGGATCGAAGGGCATTTGAAGGAGATCATTGGCATCATGGGGCATGAGGGGGGATGGACCCTCAGCAGCGGATCCCTGGACAGAGCCATACCACAGGAGAACATCCAGGAATTTGTGAAGGCGGCAAAGAGAAATGGTTAGCTACATTATTTGATCAATTACATCTAGGCGCAAGTTCATTGAGGGCTGGGAGAAGCTTCCCTGGGAGAAGTTGGTCAAGGACAGAGGGGCCAGCTTTGGCTCTATTCGGAATATATTCCTCCACAGCGTAGGGGCTGAGCAGTTCTGGTTAAGGCGCCTAGCGCGTCGGAGGAAGGCAAAAAGGCGTGATTTCGATAGGGACTTCAAGGATCTGGAATCTATGAGAAAGTTCGTTCATGAGGTTGAGGCCGAGGACCGAGCTTATCTCTCCAAGCTGGGAGCCAAGGACTTGAATAGGATCTTCGCTAAGCGAGTGATTCGAGTTGAGGATGTGCTGATGCACGTAGTTGAGGAGGAGATACACCACAGGGGAGAACTCCTCTGCCTCATGTGGCAGATCGACATCGAACCACCCCTTAAGGATTGGTTTGATTGGATCTCCGAAACTCATGTAAAAACTTCCATGTAGCTTCGAGCGCTTAGCAAACGTGAGATAAAAAGCTGAAGAGTAAGGCATTACTGCAGCAATAGATAACAGATGAAATAAGGTACAAGAAACTACAAGATATATTTGTAAGGAGGATTACACGGACCTTCCTTTGACGTGAATATGGGAGGTTATTAGGGTTTTTAAAACGCCCTAGGTAGGTGAAAGAATGTGTTTCAAGCTTATGATCTCGATATTTCTGGCCTTTTCGGCGTAAATTCCTGCGTTTATTTCCGCGCAGGTGGATCTGGTGGGCAAGGTCGAGGGCTTCGTAGACGGGATCAAATCTCGGAGCTGAAGGGAGTTAATCACAGGCCCGGTTCAAGCCGTAATCTCGGAGAACCTCTGATAGTCCCTCTGACCGGTGTTGCTGATGCCCTTCCGTGACCGAAGCAAACTTGGACTAACAGATTTTCTGATGGTGCCTCTCTCACTTGTCGCCATCGCGATTGGAGCCATGAATATCGCGGGGAGAGGGGATTCGCAAGAGATCCTCAAGATTTTCGCGATAATAGCGTCAAGGGATTTTTCCCTAGGCATCCTGGCCCTCCTCCTAACAGTCGGATCAACGCTCTATGTGCTTGAGAGGAGTAGAGAGGGAGGTCTTCATTCCAACCAAAATTTCGGCATCGCCGTCCTTGAGGTCGAGGAAATGCCCCACAATTACCTTCTCAGAGAACCGCTGATCGATGAGAAGTGGACTCAGATCTTCGATGCCCTCGTTCGGTCCCTTACTTTGCGCGAACAACCGTTCTGCCTTCACATACATTACGAGGAGGGAAAGGGGAAGATCAGAATCCTCCTCAGGAAGAGACCCCAAGACACCGATGATTACCTGATTTCGTTGGTGCAGTCGCAGCTCCCAGGATTCACCCTGACAAAGGGCCAGGAAGTCCCATTGCCATCGCCCTCAGAGAACTCCGTCAGGCAGATCAGGGGAAATCCTCAGCCATTCGCAGATGAAGTCGCAACCAACATATCGGAATTCTTCGAGCTCAGCAGGTCAACGGGGGATTACATAGCCCTCTTCAAACCGTTCAAGCCATCACTTTTCAGGAGGAGCATCCTCAACAGAAAGTTCAAAGGCAGGGCAATGAGGATCAAGACCGAAAGTGAGATCGGGGGTGCCGATACTGCAGAGCAGACCATCTACTTCATCGAGAAGCTCGTAGCGTGCTATGCGCTGAGGACCCACTTCTACATTGTCGCGCGCTCAGAGAGTCGGGAACTGACCGACCAGTTGGCGGATGAAATCACGGCCTTGGTCAGAGGCGCTTTTTCAAATGATGTCAAGGACATGCCTGAGATGAACAGGGTGAATCCGGATGAGTTCCATCGTAACTTCGAAAAGCTCTCGCCAATAGGAAGGCCAGCCATCCTAAATCCGGTTGAAGCAAGAGCCCTCTTTCAATTCCCAAGGCCCTCCCTCGGGATCGCATCAACTGAGCGGGCTGTGCGTCCTCTACCGTCCGTGAGCGATGAAGTCAACCCACTGGAGAGCCTTCAGGTTGATACGAGGGAGATCCCAGAGGAGAAGGAGATACCAATCGAAGCAGTAGCGAAGCAGGCCCTCCTCGCAGGCTCGACTGGCAGCGGGAAGACGAGCCTTGTATTCGATATGCTCCTTGACGCGTATCACAATCAGATCCCGTTCATCGTATTCGCGCCTGTGAAGAGGGAGTACAGGGCACTGATCAATGTACTGCCGGAATCACTTCTCTTCACGATCTGCAAAGAACAAGTGACGCCGCTCAGGTTCAACCCGCTCCTTCCGCCATCTGGAACCCTCAACCAGGCCCACGTCGAAAACTTCAGGGCTGCATTCGAGGCGAGCTACGCGCTCCACCCGCCGATGCCCTATGTGCTAAGCCAGTGCCTAACGAACGTGTACATGAGAAATGGATGGAATCTACTTGGTCACGAGAGGGGAGAGACCATTATGCCAACTGATCTCTGTAAAGAAGTCGAGGACTACACCAGGAGCTTGGGATATGAGGCAGATCTCAAGAAGGACATCGAAGTCGCGCTTATGGCTCGACTTGAGAGGCTGACTGAAGGGGCTCTCGGGGCGATGCTGAACACCACCAAGCCCTTCCCCACGGACCTCTTCCTCAGTGCGCCCACGATCTTCGAATTCGAGGACCTTGCGGATGACGGACAGAAAGCACTGATCATCGCCCTCCTCATGATCGCGATAAGGGAGCAGGTCCAGACTCTCGGTCCGAGCAAGAGCATAAGGTTAATCATAGTCATTGAAGAAGCACACAGGCTCCTTGCGAACATCGACACCATCGCAACGCTGCCAGATGCCGCAGAAGCGAGGAAGGGCGCTATCCAGTACATCAGCAACATGCTGGCCGAGATGAGAGCATATGGCGTTGGCACGATACTCGTGGACCAGATGCCCAGTAAACTGTTCCCCGACGCGATTAAGAACACGGGCACGAAGGTGGTTTTCAGGCTTGTGCCGGATGGCGACAGGAAGATTCTTGGTGCCGCCATGAACCTGGATGAAGGGACGATAAGGTCCCTGCTCTCCCAGCGAGTTGGGGAAGCAACCGTCTTCACGGAGAACATGCCCCACGCATACAAGATCAGGATCCCGGATGTGGTGAAGGCCCACGGGATTAAAACGAGTATCAACGTAACTGATGAAGAACTCAAAAAACATATGCAGACTTATTATCAGCACCATCCCCTCAATTACTATCAGCAACAGGTGAGATACACCTCATCCCACAAACTACCGGTTGATGTAACTCGGCCTGCCCCTAAGGAAGTGAACACGTCACTCTGCGCGATTTGTTCCCCCAACGTTGGCAACTGCATACTCCAATATTTGGCATCCGAGGTGTTGTCAAACCAGGATGTCCAAGTGAGGATGACGGAATGGCTGTCCTCCAACACATTTGATATAGAGGAGTTCGCAGACTATCTGCTCAAGCTCTCGGAGACTGTTCTTGGGGAGAGGAACTTGAAACTAAGCTACTGTCTCCTCGCAAAAACGCAGCATGAAAATGTTGTTAAGATCGCGAAGGCGCTTCATAGGACTTTGAAAATCAGAATCAAGCAGTATTCGGAGAACAATACCCGGTGAGGGAGTTAACGGATGGTCAGATAATCAAGACGATTGTATTGAGAGTGGGCGGCATCCGACGATACTGAACCTCAGATCAAAAGGATACAGTAGAATGATCTGAGGAAGGACTGCTATGTATCAAATGGCAGGTCAAGCCGACTTCTAGGCGACCGCCAGATCAATATATCTCGACTGCAACTTCCTTTTTTCCGACTATTATGTTTGAACGTGAACATAATAACAACGATCAACTACGTCGCTACTGAGTATCATAGAAGAAGTTTGTTATACAAATCCACAACATTGTCGCCACGAAGTGTGACTGTTCTTCCATCTCTGCTTACCACGCCTTGTCTCTTTGAGATCCTATCGGCCACGTGAACTTGAAGGTACTCCACGCTGAGCTCTATTGGGGTCTCAGGCTTGAAAGGACGGAAATCTTCAGCCCTGATCACAGCTCTCTCAGCAGCCTTCCTAATCAGCTCCGCAGTCACTTTGGGATGAAGGCACTTGGCGGCGAACTCACTTGTCGCATCCTTAACTGCGACGGTCTCGATTTTTCCGAGGAGCGCCTCATTTTCCTTGACCGCAGCCGAATCGCCCGTCACCAATCCAACCGGCACGTCATAATGGCCTGCTAGGGCAGACCATAGGCCGACCTCACCAATGCGTTTCCCGTTCAACCATATATTGTAGTAATCTCCAATTGTGTGTGGCAGTATCCCTTTTGGTGTACCGGCCATTGAGTGAGCTCCGACTACGAACATGAGATCGAAGGTCCCATCTAAACCTTCCAGCTCGAAGACCCTCCTGCCCCATATCAGTTGTGCCCTCGGATTCAGATCCTCGAACACGATGCTGAAACCAGGTCCATGACCGTCCAAGATGACCACCTCATCCGCACTTCCCACCATTGCGCCCTCGATGGCGGCGTTCACATCCGCAGTGAGGAACCTCCTCGCAGATTCATGTAATCGTCCCCCGGGGAAGATATCGCTGAAATTCCCGACTACGCCAGTAGCGCCCTCAAGATCGGTCATGATGAAAACCTTCATCTTCCATTACTCCCTAAGTGATCTGCGACGGAGCGCGTTGGACATATAAATCATACGTCAACCATGAAAACAGGATCTAGTTTTTATATCCCTACACGGGAATTGACGAATAATAGTATTAGTTTTATTTGTAGTCGAAAAATGTTTATATGATTATTTCGTTAGAAGTCCAAACATGTTGATACAAAAATACTATGCCCAACAGAGCGCGATCACAGATCCACGCGACAATGCCCATTTGTTCGATGGCCTTCCTCGCGACCTCCCAGGCCTCGTCAAAGTCGTCCAGGGGCTACTCATTTACATAGAATGGGCAAAGAGTTACAACATTCGAGTGCCTGAGGAAAGGCGTCAGGAGCTATATTTGCGCTCAGTTCCCCAAATGCTGGAGCGCATCCTAGCCTTAGATCCCTCACAACTCTCCGTCCCACGCCCTCCTGAGAGGCGCAAGGTGAGCATCTGCCGCGATTTCGCCGTGTTACTCGTTTCGATGCTCCGCCACCAAGGTATCCCAGCCCGCCTGCGGATTGGCTTCGCAGGTTACTTCGCAGCAAAACGACCGCGTTACTGGGACCATCGCATAACGGAGTATTGGAATGAGAGCCTAAATCGTTGGGTTCTTGTTGACGCTATGGTCGATGACCTCCATCGGAAGGCGCTCAACCTCAAAATCGATCCGCTCGAAATAACAAAAGACTCGCCATTCTTCTTGGCAGGTGACGTATGGAAGAGGTGCCGCGCTGGGAGGGCGGATCCAGAGGACTTCGGGGACAGCCCCGATGATAGGGGAATGCCCCCCATCCGATATGCATTGTTGCACGATTTCGATGCGCTAAATAAAGTCGAGCTCGTGGGCTTCGACGCATGGCACAGTTTGATCAACAAGGCCGAAGATGAGGTGACAGAAGGCGAGAAGGAGCTGCTCGACGAGATCGCAGAGTTAACTGATCATGTTGACTCACGCTTCGATGATCTACAGGCCTTGTATAGAACGACCCCATACAGTCAGGCAGTTCGGAATCGACTACATTCTATGCAAATGCTATAGATTCCCTTTGCTAGGAACTCACTGTTGGGTATCGTCTCCACGCATATCTTAGCCACTTGCGATCAAGCAGATAAAACAGATCAAACTTCGATAAACCATTTAGAAAATCAGCAAATGCTTATGATATATGCCTGGTTCAAGTCAATTCCTTCGCATTAATATTAGTTAATAGATACTACAAAGAGGATTGCTTATCACCTATTTGTAACTTTTATTTTGATACAAGATTGATGTATGCCCTATGTGCTTCTCCATTAGTCACTCTTATAGGCCAAGGATCATGAGAAGCTATACAATATGCGCTGACGGGGATAGATGGAGAGATGAGGCCCATCTACTTGGGCTTGTTCCTGACCATTGCGGGAATTTGCTCAATCACAATACTTAGCTTGGTTACATTTCTGGATTACTATGGAGGCCCAGCAAATGGGATGGGGATGTATAGAGGCCCTGTGATGTCTCCTTCCTATATCGCTTTAATATACGTCACTATGTTTGCGATTTTCTTCAGCTTACCGATTACGGCAGAGATAGAGGCATACCTTTGGCTGAGGAAAGGGAAGCTGAGCAAGACCACTTATTTGGCGTTCATAGCCTATTCCGTTTGTCTTGCTATAGTAATCATATATGATATTAACGAAAAACTATTGCATATCTGGTATACATTGTTAATTTCATCTGTGTTAGAATTCCAACCTTGGTTTCCTTCCCCAAAGTCTGAAGTCAATCGAATCTTTATACTCGCATCCCTTATTTTCATGCTAGGCTTACTCATAATCTGCATCTACTTACTCATAAAGTGGAAAAGGAGGTTTATTCAATATGGCTTAGAAAATAGGAAAGATAGAAAGAGTGAGGCTAAAGAGAATGAGCGAGGTAATAGACGACAAGGTTGATAAGTTCCATGAAGCTCTGATGAAGAGATACTCGAAAAAGACATTAGTAGCAATCGCCATAGTAATCATATTATTCGTGTCTTGGTATGTTCATACGACGTACAAAGAGTATGACCAATGGAGTTTTGAACCTACTTTGTCAATTGTACGAAGAGTGATCATAGTGGATGGGGAACTAAGGGAGCTCAACATTTCATTTGGTACGTTTGGTTTCCCAATGTCCTATGGTGCAAATGAAACAACCATGACCTTTTGGGGGAATGTCACAAGAAACGGTCATAGCGTCTATTGGGAAACTACCGACCTAGCCGATGCACAACTCCAAGTGCTCTATCATACAAAGGAATTTCTTGGTTACATCCAGTCCAGAGATGCGATAAACTTCAAGATGGTCATACACTATTACTACACGCTGATCCACTCACCTGTTTTCCATTACAGCGCAGGCATGGTTATCGAGCCTGACAAAGAAAGAGTCTGTGAAGAATTCGATATACGGAATAGTGAGTGGCTACAGGATATAGCCCTCAATAAATTAGCGGAACTCTATCGGGGCTTGAGGTCGCAGAAGACGATTCTAGTCCAAGGCAAGGAATACCCAGCCAACTTTTACGGGTACGGATATATTAATGAGTCGGAGATTACTGGTCTCTTGCCAACGACTTTAACTGTGAGCGCCTCTCCATCGGAAGGTTCAATAGACGTGCTGACCAGGGCTGCAACCACGATAACGATCAGTGGCAGCATCGATCCAGCCATTTCAACAACGATACAGTTGGAACTTACAATCGAAGGAGGTGGGGGTCTTTCAACAGAAGTGTTTCAACTTCTAGTAACGGAGACTTTAAGCAACGGAGAATTCTCAACATCATTTGTGCCCAATTCTTCGGGAGTCTATACGATAAGGGCCCTATTCCTGGGCAATGACAAATATGAGGCCTCTTCAGCACAGATATCTGTGACCATGAAAAACAACTACACCACACTAATAATGGTCCTGGCGATAGTAACCACCGTCGTTTCAGCCCTCTACTTCTTACGGAAGAAGAGAATGAATACACACCCCAAATAAGGCGCTCACTGTGGCATGACATATGAAACAGTTGCCTAACAAGAGAGGAGCTGTCACGAATTGGGAGAAGAACTATACTAGCAACTTAGCTCCATCACCCCAAGAGGAAGAGTCCCAGTTTTTAGCTTCTTAGCCCGACTTGGTTGAAGATTCTAGCCCATCCATATCACTTCAGACTGGTTTTTGAGGTGCTCGTCTCCTGTCAGGACCTTTGCTTTGTCGAGTTTGGCGGTTGCTAATACTATGGCGTCGAAGAGGCTTGGCGCCCTGAGCCTCGCCCTTTTTGCTTCATCTGAGAGTTTCAGATAGCATCTTGCCGCTTCCAGGGCGGCCTCCATATCAATCGTGGCTATACTTGTCGCCTCTGCAATTATCTTCAGCCTGTCCTTGACTATGTCGGCATCAATCCCTTCTCTAAGATATTTGCGGGCGACCTCAGCGAGGACGGTACCAGGAGTGCAGGCATAGCTTGCCGTGCCGAGGATTTCTTGAGCCTTCCTCCCCTTTTCGCTTCCTATGAATATCTCAATCCAAGCATAGGCGTCAACTACGATCCTCACCACGATCCCCCTCATTGAACGGCCTTATCCGACCTCTATCCACGCCTAACGCGCTTTCGATTAGAATCTTCCGCTGTTGCCTGATCAGAGCCTGTATAGTTTCGTCTAGGCTTCCGACTTTCAACTTATCCCGTAAACGCTCTAACATCTCCAGCGTTCCTTTCGAAACCCTGACGGTCGTAGTATCGCTCAAGCTACATAGTATACCAATATACAAGTATATAAGTATATGCATCTATGCGCCTCTGCTCAATATGCGATTCATGACATCTGTTGACATGCCAAGCCAGCGGTCCATGATACGGATTCATTGGTGCTTATGAGGGATTATGATTCCGTGTGGTTGGAGAAATAATGGAAATCAAGCCATTAATCGCCCTGTTTCTTGCCGTTTTAATGCCAATTCCGGCATTCGTGAGCGCGCATAGGTTCTTCGTGGGCCTTGAGCAGGTTACGGGCTACATCGCAGTTCGTGCGATTCACTACGCGATCTACGTGGCCCGCATAACTTACCTTGCGCTCATAGCCATAGGCCTCTTGTGCTCAGGATCAACACTATCAGCCCTTACCAGGGCCAGGAGCTCATCATTGGCGGCCTAGTGCTGACTGGGGTGTCAGAGATAATGGGTTACGTCCTGTAGCCGGTGCGGCCCAATGCCCTTCAGCGACAGACTCGAGCTCATGGACTATCTGTTGATTCCTATGGCATTGGTCGCCATCGCGATTGGGGCCATAAAACTGACTGGGAGGGGAGATTCGATCTCGAAGATGCTCGCTACAATAACATTCAGGGGTTTCTCCCTCAGTATCGTGGCCCTCGCGCTCACTGTGGGCTCGGCCCTCTACGTGCTGGAGAGGAGGAGAGAAGGAGGTAGCTTCGAACTTCTGGGTAACAAAAAGTACGGCATCACCATCCTCGAAGTCGAGGAAGTGCCTCGCAATTATCTCATCAAGGACAAGCTTGGCGATGAGAAGTGGACCCAGATCTTCGAGGCCCTCGTTCAATCCCTTGCATTGCGTGAAAATGTCTTCTGCCTTCACATCCATTTCGAGGACGGAAGGGGGAAGTTCAGAGTCCTTCTCAAAAAGAGGCAAGATACCGAAGGGCATCTCGTCTCGCTGGTGCAGTCGCAGCTACCGGGATTCACCCTGACCGTGAGCCAGGTAGATTATCTATCACCATCACTCCCTTCGATCGCTGTCAGACAGATCGGGGGATATCCTCAGCACTTCGGCGAGGAGGTCTCGACCCCCGTCTCGAAATTCTTCGAGCACAGCAGGGCAACGGGAGATTACATCGCCTTCTTCCAGCCGTTCAAACCATCACATGTAACGAGAAGCCTCCTCAACAGGAAGTATAGGAAGCTAAGCGGCAGGGCCATGAAGGGCAAGATGAGAAGGGGCATTGGCAGTGCTGATACCACAGAGCAGACCCTTGACTTCATCGAGTCTAAGAGACTCGAGCGAACGGGGAGAGAGATGGAGAGGCTCACGGCAGACTACGCCCTGAAGGCCTACCTCTATCTGGTCGTGCGCGCGGAAAGCGAAGAGCTGGTGGAGCTACTGGCGGGAGATGTTACGGCCCTGATCAAAGCCACTCTTACTCAAGATGCGAAGGACTCCAAAAATGTAAGGAAATTGAACCCGGAGAGATTCCGTCGAAACGTCACTCGGCTCGTACCCACGGGCAAGCCAGTTGTTATGCATCCGACTGAGGCAAGGTCACTCTTTCAGTTTCCTAGAATCTCTCTGGGCATAACCATGACCGAGCGTGCCGGGCATCCTCTGCCACCGGCGAGCGGGGAAGGCATTGTCTTGGGAAACCTGCAGGTTGGGACTAGGGTAACGCCTGAAGAGACGAGGATACCGGTAGAAGCGCTGGCCAAGCAGGTCCTCGTCGCGGGCTCAACTGGAAGCGGGAAAACGAGCTTCATCCTCAACTTGCTCCTGGATGCCTATAGGAATCGGATCCCGTTCATCGTCCTCTCGCCGGTCAAGAGGGAGTACAGGGCACTGATCCGCGCTCTACCTGAAGCGCTCCTCTTCACCGTCGGCAACGAACAGGTCACGCCGCTCAGGTTCAACCCGCTGCTTCCGCCATCTGGAACCCTCAACCAGGCCCACGTCGACAACTTCAGGGCTGCATTCGAGGCGAGCTATCCGCTCTACCCGCCGATGCCCTACGTCTTGAGCCAGTGCTTGACGAACGCGTATCGTAGAAAGGGATGGAACCTCCTGGGCTACGAGCGCGGCGAACTGCTCCTCCTGACGCACCTCCACAGAGAAGTTGAGGAGTACACCAGGAGCTTGGGCTATGAGATGGACATCAAGAAGGACGTCGAAGCCGCGCTGAAGATTCGCCTTGAGAGGCTGACGGAAGGAGCACTGGGGATGATGCTGAATACCTCTAAGCCCTTTCCCCTGGACCTCTTCCTCAGTGTGCCTACGATCTTCGAGTTCGAGGACCTAGCAGACGACAGGGAGAAGGCGCTGATCATTGCCCTCCTCCTTATTGCGATAAGGGAAAAGGTCCAGACGCTCGGTCCAAGCGAGAGGACGAGGCTCGTCATCGTCATCGAAGAAGCGCACAGGCTACTCACGAACATCGATACATACACGACGCTGCCGGATGCGGCAGACGCGAGGAGGGGCGCGATCCAGTACATCAGCAACATGCTGGCCGAGATGAGGGCTTACGGAGTGGGCATAATCCTCGTGGACCAGATACCCAGTAAACTGTTCCCTGACGCCATCAAGAACACGGGCACGAAGGTGGTTTTCAGGCTTGTGCCGGATGGCGACAGGAAGATCCTGGGAGCCACCATGAACTTAGATGAACAGGAAGTGAGGGCCCTGCTCTCCCAGCAACCAGGGGAAGCGACCGTCTTCACGGAGAGCGCATCCCACGCCTACCAGATCAGAGTCCCGGACCTAGTGAAGAGCCACGGCATAAAACCGAGCATCGACGTAACGGATGAGGAGCTCAGGGGATTCATGCGCGCTTTCTATCAGCGACATCCGCTTACCATACAACCCGAAAATATCTCAGCCCACCCCGATCCTGTCAGGATAGGGCATACTCAACTAGGAGAAGCGGGCACGCCCTTCTGCGACGTCTGCTCTCCAAATCCCGAACCAGAGAACTGCGTGCTTCGACACATAGCGGCAGAAGTTCTGACAAACCCTGATGTACAGAGGAGGCTGACGCAATTGCTGTCCGATTCCACAGACATAGATGAGCTAGCTGACTATCTGCTTAAGCTCTCAGAGATAGTCCTGGGGGAGGAGAACGCCAAACTCGGCTTCTGCATCCTCGCACAGACCCCGCATGAGAAAGTCAAGGAGATCGTGATGACTCTGCACAGAACCCTAGAGAACAGGATCAAGGAAGAGAACAATAACGAGAGAGACACGGAAACTTGACAGACAAGCCGGAGCGCCGAAAGCACAGGGATGACTCCGGGGAGATGCCAGGTGGGGCCTTGAGCCCCGAGATCCACAGAAGGCTGAGCGAGGCCTCAGAGCATCCTAAAGAGCACGAGAAAGGAGCTCAGGAGAAGCCGGATCATAGATACCTCAGCGAAGAGGTGCATCGAGAGCTCTCGGAGGCAAGCCGGCAGGATGAGCGAATCGACCAACCCGTTGAGACGACGAGAAGTGGCGGAATGGACGCCAAGCCCGAGCATCCTGTTGAACGGGCAGAAGAAAGGCGATCACCAGACGTTGAATCGCGACCTCAGGAAAAAGGGACAGTTTCAGAACGGTTTGTAAGAACAGAGGAGAGGCAGACAACTCGAGGAGCTCAACAAGAAGGGGCCAGAGAGCACACCGACCCCTCTGAGCAGCCATTTAAAAGCAAACCTATGCCCCGAGAATCGAACTCCCAAACGACGGAGGAGGAGAGCGGAAGGCACGAAAAAGTTAAGCAACCAGCTGAGGTAAAGAGAACGGATGAGGCCAAGCCCGAGCAGAAAGGTCTGATGGTCAGGCAACTCCCCGAAAGCCAAGAGCATGAATCACGCCTCCCAGAAAAGGAGACAGCTCCGGAACAACTTACAAGAGACGAAGAGAGGCAGTCTACTTCGAAAACTCAAGCTGAAAAAATTCGAGAACCCCAAGTCGAACAACCCGACTCCAAGCCATCATTAAGCAAACCAGAACCCCAAGAATCTAACTCGAAGGGAAAAGAATCCGCCACAGAACATCACGCGGAGCAGGAGAAAGTAGCCAAAGAGAAGCCAGATCAGAGATATCCCAACGAAGAGACGCATCAAATCTCAGAGACGAGCCAACAGCACAGGCGGGATAACCAACCTGGTGAGGCAACTAGTGCACAGGACACACGCACCAAACCGGAGCAAATGGGAGCGCAGAGCGATTCGACAACCAAGCGACTTCCTGAAAGTCCTGATCGGGTAACAGCTGCAACACAAAAACACGAGTTTCCACAACTGCCCGTCAGAACCGAAGGGAAGCAAGCGATGGAGGCAACCAGACAAGAGAAAGAAAGTGTAACACCGATGGAACGAGCCGACAATACCAAGGGGCAAAGTAATAGTAAACTCATACCAAATGAATCCAACTCTCACAATGACACGCGTATAAAACCTGAGCCAGCCGTCACAAATATAGATCCGAGAGTTTCCAGAGAACTCTCTGACAGATCGGAAAAAGAACTTGGAAAAGGAGCAATTTCAAAACAGCCTAAGGGAACAGAGGGGGACCATGTAACTCGGGAAAATGAAGCAGAAAAGGTCAAAGAGCTATCGGCTAAACCAGCCAACCATAAAGAGTCTCGATCTGGCAACAAAGAACCTGCACTGGAACACGTAGGCGAGACGGTAGGGCACATCAAGCCACATGATAACTTACAGGCAAGGAGCGAAGAACACACATTAAGACAAGCTGAGACAGGACAAAATGAGAAATATCATGGTGAACTCACGGATAAATCTACTAAGCGCCTTGAGCCAGTGGTTAGAGAGGATAACCCCCCTAAGGATGCCATAAAAAGTAAAGGCAGTGATCCACTAGAACAAAACAATCATCAAGAAACAAACATCGTTCGGCCTACTGAGCAACCATCACGGGTTTCAGAAGCGAGCATGACGGAGCACTTGGAAAAGGAGAGGCAGCGAACTGAAAAGAATGCAAGGGAGGGGCTTCGAAGGGATCTTGATAGGATCAAGGAGCTTAGTCCGAGAACCCACATGCTCGTCGAGAGATCCCTCAATGGCTTTTTGAAGAAAAAGGATGAAACATCGGTGGTACGCCTCGTTAGGGAGACAGCGGACTACCTAGAGGCCAGCAAAGATATGGTCCCACAGCCGAAACCCACAGTTAAAGGAATTTATCAACATGCGCATGGGGATGTGGAGTCAGCGGCCGATGCCCTTCATGCTTTAGCACATTATCATAGAACGGACAATATCGAGATCAGGCTCAGGCCCATTTTCAAAGGGAAGAAGACGGAGCTATACATCCCGAGTGAACTCTGGAGGGCAACGGCAGGATATGAGGCGGTCAAATTCAACTTGACCTTTCCGAATGGTGAGAAGACCACGATGTACAAATCTTCCTGCCATGGAAAGTACAAGGATGTTCCGAGCCTCTGCAATGATATAGCAGAGAGGTTAAGGTCGAGTCGATACGGAGCCATTGAGGCTAGGCTTGAGGAGCTTACAAAGGAACAATTCATCCAAGAGACGCCGAAAAGAAAGGATGTAGATTACGAATTCAAGGGAGAGAACTTTTACATCAAGATAGGTGACAAGCGGATCAAAGCACATGATGTGACATACTCCTTCATGAGAAGTAGTCCTACGACGACTAGCGAACTTAGGATCGGTTTCAATATACTCGATAAGAAATCAGGAAAAAAAGATGCATTCATAGTCAGCTACGACGGTAGAAATCCACCAAAAACTCAGGTAATGATCGGGACACATCCCGCTGAGTGCACCTTCAGTTATGATACGAAGTTAAACTGCATTGAAGTTCAGTATAAACACGATACTGGGAGAAAGACGGGAGATCATAGAATCGATCATGTCAAGGTAATCGATATGAAATCGCATCCTGAGAAAGTTGTGATAGACCTGAGTAAGCAAACGGGAGTTGTTTCAAAAGAAGTGCTTGAAATGACGAAGGGAAGCACTACGCGAAGAGGAGCAGCGGGTAATATCGTCTGTGGGGCAGTACAAAGAATAAAGTATGAGACTCATGTAATGGTAGAAAGCAATGGAAATGAAGGAGGAGTGGATGTAGAGATTCCTAGTCAACAGAAATTTTTTGAAGTCTGTATGTGTACGAATGAAAAAAATCTCTTCACAAGTTTAACAACAGCTGAGATAAAGGCATTAAATAGGCTGAGAAAATCTCAATATCGCGATTATACTGCCGTAGCTATGGCCGTTTACATTGATAGAAAGAATGGGCATTTACATTATATTGAAAAACTAGTGAAGGAGGGAACTATACGTTGAGGCAGGAAGGAATATATTGGTGATACGTTTGGCAGATAGAAGAAAAGATAAATATGCTTCATATTCTATTACTCATACATACCCACTAGGGCGATGGGAGAAGTTGAGAAATCTAAAAAGCATGTTAAAGCTTACAAAGCGGTGGTCTTACCTATGAGCGGGCATCAAAACTTGAAAAAGCATGAGACCGCAAAGAAGGTAGCGACGATCGCATCGCAAGTTATTGGATTTCCATATGCTACAAGACGGTCAACCGAGGAGGGTACGGTGTGGGAGATTTTCGCCAACTCTAGATTGTATCATCGTATATTGAGAAAAAAGTACGGACGAGACTATTACTTTCCGACGAAAAAGGTGCAGAGGGAGATCGGAATGAACTTTGACCTGAGCAATTCATTAGGTCAGGTTAAATACAAGGAAAACGGATTTATTCAGTTCGAATCCGATATAATGCTCGACCTTGCTTGGTCTATAGAGAACGATGACTTCAATATGCCGAATAAATCAATCCAAGAACTCGACAATCCCAAAAACTGGCCGAAGTGGAGTCGCAAGATGCCAGTCACGATCACAATGCTCCAAAAGTGCCATGAAGTGGCCAAAGGGGTCAGTGAGAAGAGTGGCATTGAGATCGTGGTCAGTAGGGACGGCTATTCGAAGGTCGACGATGAATTTGGGTTCGAGACAAGCTTTGACGCAAGCGGCATGGCCCAAGGGCAGTTCCTTAAGGAGGTCGAACGGCACTGCAAGGCCATGGTGAAAGCGTACAAGAAGTACGAGCCCTGGCTCACTGGCGCGGAGTATTGGAAACTCATTCATGAGACAAAACACGCTAAAAAATCCTTAAAAAAGTGATGAGATGCTCGATGAAGGATAATACCATTCTAACTGCAGTTTTATGGGAACTCATCCATGACAGTTAGAATAGCATGAGACACTTCAGAAAAATAGCCATGCGATGTCAAGCATGTATAGTGCATGATAATCAGATAGCAGATGAGTTCGTAGAAGTCAAAAAGGCTCAAGATTCCTTGATGTGAATCGTTTATATGCCGAGATGATCTACCAACTATAGGCCAGAGGAGCGAACGAGATTGCCACCACGTGGTGATGACTATATGAGAATAGCCCTTACTGGATCCGGTAAGAGGCAGTTGCGATGAAAAGGAACTCGGTGGACGACAAGAGAGCAGATAGATATCTCATTGTTGCAGTTATTATTGTTATAGTGACAATATTCGCAATGGGAATATATGGGTATTTATATGGTCCCAATTCCCCACTTTCCCAATCAATTCTAATTACCCGCTTTGAGAAGATTGAGATCAAGAGCACATCCGTAACAAAGTCGACATATATTTATAATGTAGTCGACATATACTCGTATAACAAAGTCGACATATACTTTGTGACAATAAACTTCGCCGACACTGGCACTTCAGGCGCAACGATTGACTCTGTGCTGCTGAACGGAGTACCTTACAATGATCCGGGTTGGACTGGAATTTTTAAACCAGTGGTTTTCGGTGACCTTACGCCCAAATTCCGTTCTATCGACGTAGATGAGTCGTGCTCCGGGATAATAGAATTTAGCGGCGATTGTAAGGATCCAAATGGAAATAAACTCATAGCTAGTGGATATGATTATTATTATGTAAATGTAACTATTCATACAACGGGCGGAAAGGATTACGACACTTCCGTAACGCTGCCACAGAATCCCATTCCAGAAACCTCGCTATCTTCCACATTAGTGTTGGCTATCGCAATAGTGGTAATGATAGCTTTGGCCACCCTATTCATCATTGTCAGAAGGAGGGCTCGGTATACCCGATCAAGGGTCCAGTTATACGGGAGTGAACGAGATTGGCACTTAAGGTACCTAGGAATAGGCTTAGCAGCAGGTAAGAGGAAGTTACGATGAAAAAGAACTCAATGAATGGCAAGAGAGCAGAAAGATATCTCATCGTTGCAGCCATTATCGCCTTAGTGACAATATATGTCCCAGCAATAATAATAGGAGCACTCTATGGTTGGAACGTTTGGAGCATAGAAGGTGATTATTTACAAAAAATAATACGTTTGGTGTCCATTACCTTTCTAATAGCAATTACCATTGTGATCGAAGTTTCAAGAGGAAAGCAGCCTTCATCTCATCAAGAGGGATATGCCATAGCTGAGGTCATCATCTCCTTAGTGATAATAATACATGCAGCAGCTATAGTAATACCTTCTTCCAACTATATACCCCCCTCTCCCTTCGAGAAGATTGTGTTCAATAGCGTATCCGTAACTCATACATACACTGTGACCATAAACTTTGTCAACACTGGGTCTACATCCACAAGCATAGCCTCCGTGTTGCTGAATGGCGTACCCTACAATGACTCGGGTTGGGCGGGAACCATAAAGCCTACGGTTACTGGCAACCTCACGCTCAAATCCGTTATCGACGTGGGCGTCTCCAACACTGGGACAATAACATTCAGTGACGATTGCGTATACATTCCTAGCGGATACAGGCTCACGGCTGGTGTCACGGTGAAGATAACCATTCATACGACTGGTGGAAAGGATTACGACACTTCCGTAACGCTGCCATAGGGGAAAAACGGCTCAGATGATTGAAAACATGAGGCCTTTCGAATGGGGCGTGGCCTTGACCGTGTTTGGATCCGTCGTCCAGATATTAGTCCCATGTCTGATATACATCACTTCGTTGGGCTCACACGTTCATGCCATTGAAACCATAGGCGGTTTCTCTACCCTCCCGCTAGAGTATAAGATTATGATAGCTTTCACTTTCGTAACATTATTCAGCTTGCCGATTGCGGTGGAGATGGAGGCACACCTTTGGCTGAGTAAAGGGAAGCGGAGCTGGACAGCTCATTTAGCGTTCATTACATACTCCATTGGTCTCGCCACGGTAATCACATGGAAGATCAACGAAACCCTCCTAATCTCATTTAGACTTTCTGACATAGTGAGGAGTTGAATAAATTGAGTAAGGATCACGAGGGGTGTTGAGAGGGTGAAAGTTGTCATTAGCCGTGGCATTTTAATTCTTTTGACAATCCTGTTGGGGTTGATTGTTATTAGTTATTCTATCATATGGTATAGTGGTACCGGCCGGTATCATTGCATTGGTGGCTTTGATGAGTTGCAGATCCTGTACGTAGCGGCAAACCAAACCTCGCGGGAGATCTATTGCAAGATCCTAAACACTGGGACTCATCTATTAACCTTGGAGGAGATAAGGGTCAACGGCAGTAAAGTCATCGCCAAGGACCGACTGCCCTTAATCATAAAACCTTTCTATGCCCGGGACTATAGGACCTGCGTTTTCAGGTATGATGGACCGTGGAAAGGCTCGATACTGATAGACTTCCACACTTTGATAGGCTTACGCACCGACTGGGAAAAGCTGGTCGATCTCCAAACCGCGTCCAGCAATCCGATAGAAGGAGCGTATCCCGACCGATTTGAGTTTCTATCAATTTACTTCTATCGAAATTTGGTGGAGATCGCCCACTATATGGAGGCGGTCCTCTGGGGCTCAAGCGCAGCCTTCTTGGCAGTAGTCACCCAGCAGGTCTTGAGAAGCCTGAAGAAGAAGGAGTTGAGGACCAAGCACATGTTGATCATAATGCTGCTCGCGTCCTCCCTTGTTCCTTACAGACTGCATACGATCAAGAGGCCCCTGGTAACTTTCTCCGAAGATGGTGACATTGCAGGTGATGGCGGTGGGCCCTACGTGGATGGAGTTGCGTGCATGCGCATATATGTCTACGATATATCGGTATATCCTTCCAATGGTTTCAGCCTTAATGGATACGATAGCCCTAGATTCGTCTATGTGAGGTTGGGGGATGTCCCTTGGAAGGATGAGAACCTAAGGGGTATACCACCGAGACTGCCATCGAAGAACTTGAGCATGGAATTATACATCACCTTTCGTAATGGCACAATTCCAAAAATAGGAGTCGGGGAGCGTCTGGAGCCTACGGAAATCTTAATGTTCTTCCTTGATCCTAATTCAGGCATGTATAGTATTGAAATGTTGAGGGACCTGACCTACTATCCACCCCCACCAGAGCTTATCAACGAGGGCCACGCGTACTTAGTAGGTAAGGGCGGGGATACGTGGGTGCTCGATGTCGACGCTTGGTTCAGGAATGATGAAAATCCCCCCAAATATTGGGTGCGTTTAAACTTTAGAATGACGATCAATTTAAAGAGCCTGATTTAATCATAAGAGAACCACTAATGAGGATCTTCGATCTCAGCATGAGGTAGGTCCAGATGCTCATACCAAAGTGCGCGAAGCAGGCTGGCCTGAAGGGCCTATCGCCTCGCAAGTTTTCCGGTATTTATGTGCCCAGAGGGTATGCCGACAGCGTCAGTCCACGTGTCACAAGATCAAAATCAATTAGTAAGTATGGAGTGTTTAACTATAAGAGAAGGGACATCAGGAATTGAAAAGGCTCGCAGTATCGACGATGGCATTCGCATTAATCGTCATTAATTTGATAGGTTCTCAACGGGATACACAGTCATCGGTTGGGATGGATAAGACCATATACACTCGTGTAGTTTTGATTTCCGGATCTAGATTCCTTTCCAGCAGCTTCGATAGGACACATCAACTCGATGGGATAATAGGAAAATATCCAGATACCGCAACCGATGGAACGAGCACGGCAAGCACGGCACTCGCCGATGGGATCGACTTCAATGCAACGATTGAGGTATACAAAATGATCGACGTCGATGGCGTCAACTCGACAACAGCAGACGACACCGCTTACAACGAGAGCTGGACCATCTACTTATACAAGGATGGCAACCTGTTCGATCAGCAGACCACTGGAACTGACGGATTCTTTACCTGGAGGAACCTAGGGCCCGGGAGCTACAGGGTGATCGAGGCCGATGTTGATGGCTGGATTAATATGAGCCCCAAGAATCACGACTTCGGAGTAGTTCTGGGCAACCATAGTTACAGCTTCACATTCAGAAACTTCAAATTTAATCGGCTGAACACGACTCTCACCTTGGACTTTCCGACAACAACGATACAATTATTTCCGGTCATCCTGAAGGCGACGCTCAGAGATGAAAGGGGGAATCCAGTGCAGGGCGCAAGGATCTGGTTTCACTTCCCAGGTGGTGGCATAAGCATGGTGACACCAGCACTGACAGATGCAAATGGAACCGCCGCTATTACGCCCCCTTATTATGAACTATTTAGCACGTTACAGATAATGGTCACCTTCGACGGAACTAGTGAATATGTCGGAAGCACGGCCACAAGTACCATTATAGTTCAACCGATCGCAGCGTACATCCTTATAGTAATCATAGTTGTAGCAACCTTTGGGATATTGTTAAAGAAGAGGAAGAACCGTCCACCTTAGGTGTTCTGTCATTACTAATCGTGCCATCTAGTTCTATTTAGCCTTTGGAGTCATAAATTAGGCTGTTGAGTATCGGGTCATTATAAAGAAGATCGAACGGGTAATTCCATAATCGAATGCCGAAATACTACTTCTGTAGATTTTAAATTCAGTCGTTAACAATTTAATATGAGTAGTGCTTTCACGAGCAAGCTCATACCGTCGCTCGGAAGGGCTTAGCAATCGTCTCAGCCCGTAAAAAATGGGTAACCTACTCCAAATATTGATTAGGGAGCTTTTCCAATCCATCGGGAATCGAACAGTTTAAATAACCAATCAGCACAGTAAAAAGGCACGAGGTCGTTAACATGAGTTCATCTAAGCCTCACCTTAACATGATCGTAGTCGGACACGTCGATCACGGGAAAAGCACAACCACTGGTCACCTCCTTTACATGATGGGCCTTGTGCCTGAGAGGCAGATGGCCGAGCTGGCTGCGGAGAGCTCCAAGACAGGTGTCGGTGAGACTTTCAAGTACGCTTGGGTCCTTGATCATCTGAAGGATGAGAGGGAGCGCGGCGTCACCATTGATACCGAATACGTGAAGTTCGAGACGCCGAAGTTCTACTTCACCATCATCGATGCTCCAGGACACAGGGATTTCGTCAAGAACATGATCACCGGAGCTTCTCAGGCCGATGCGGCCATATTGGTTGTTAGTGCTAAGAAGGGTGAGTTCGAAACGGGTACCAGCCCAGAGGGTCAAACACGAGAACATGCCTTCCTCCTCTTCACGCTGGGCGTTCGCCAGATAATCATCGCGGTCAACAAGATGGACGATGAGACGGTCAAATGGGGCCAAGAGAGGTTCGAGGAGATCAGAAAGGTGATGGAGGAGCTATTCACCAGCATAGGATTTGATATGAAGAGGCTGAACATCCCAATCATCCCGATCAGCGGTTGGCTCGGTGACAACGTGATAAAGCCAAGTGAGCACTTGCCCTGGTACAAGGGGCCAACTCTCCTCCAGTCCTTCGACAGCTTTACGATCCCGCCAAAGCCGACAGACAAGCCTTTGCGCATACCCGTTCAGGATGTTTACACAATAACGGGAGTTGGCACTGTTCCAGTCGGAAGGGTCGAGTCCGGCATCCTGAAGGTGAATGACAGCATCATCTTCATGCCGTCGAAGAAGACGGGCGATGTGAAGAGCATCGAGATGCACCACACTTCAATAGAGAAGGCCGAGCCCGGTGACAACATAGGCTTTAACGTGAAGGGCATAGCCAAGGGAGACATCAGGAGGGGCGAGGTCGTCGGTCTGACGGCCACAAACCCGCCGACGATAGTAAAGGAGTTCATCGGGCAAATCATCGTGATTCGCCACCCCACCGCAATCGCCAAGAACTATACCCCGGTCCTTCACGCTCACACTGAGCAGGTTGCGTGCACATTCGTCGACCTAGTGAGGAAGTTCGATCCGAGGACTGGTGCTGCCATCCAAGAGAACCCCGACTACCTGAAGACTGGCGATGGGGCGCTAGTGAAGCTCAGGCCGTTGAGGGCCATAAGCGTTGAGACATATGCCGACAATCCTGCCCTTGGCCGTTTTGCAATCCGGGATATGGGCATAACAATAGCAGCGGGCGTCATCAAGGAGATCACGGAAAAGGGTTAGAGACCATATCCTCGGCGGATTCTGAGATCCCCTTGAGATCCCGTTATACACTTTCGAAGGCCCAGAGGTAAATGGGTGAGTGACCCCTGTCGGCCTATCGAAGGGGCAGGGCCTTGGAGTATCGTGTCATGGAGCTCCTGAAGGCCGAGGGTTGGTTCTGCTTTAGGAGCGCAGCATCCCATTCGCCAATCGATGTGGTTGCCGGTAAGGGGGGAGAGGTGCTTCTGGTCCAGGTGAAGAGCGCGAAGTCGAGGATGTCCCAGTCAGAGCTGAGCGAGCTCCGCTCTTGGGCTCGGGCATTCGGCGCAAGGGCCGAGGTGTGGCGTCGTTGGCGCAGCAAGCCGGGTTTTGGGAGGTTCCTGGCGTACAACCCAGAACAGGGAGATGGCGAACCCTCTCCGTCTGAAACAATTCGCTGAAACTTTCGTTGGTCATTCTCTTAAACCATTTAAACTGACAACGACTCCCTCCAGCAGCGTTGCTTACCTTCATGAGGTGGCCCACCTGATCCCCGAGGAATTCCTCTCGATCCTGAAGAGGCAAAAATACCACATCGTTGGCACGCACAGCGCCGTTAAGAAGTGCAAGTGGCTCCATGAGAGCCTTGTGAGGGGGAGGCACTGCTACAAGGAGGACTTCTACGGGATCGCCAGCCACAGGTGCCTGCAAATGACGCCCGCGATGGCATACTGCAACCAATCCTGCCTCTGGTGTTGGAGGGTGATGGCAAAAGATGTCGGCCTTAACTTCGATGAGACAACCATTCCCTCTCAGGACGATGCCGCAATCATCGCGGATGGCTGCCTGCTTGAACAGAGGAGGATACTGAGCGGCTACAAGGCCCAGGTCAGATCCCTTAAGGTTCAGGCCCACAAGTACGAGGAGGCCTGCGAGCCGAAGCATGTGGCGATATCACTAGCTGGGGAACCAACGATCTACAAATTCCTCGGGGACCTGATCTCGGAATTCAAGAGGAGGGGATTCACGACGTTCTTGGTCTCCAATGGCACAAATCCGAAGGCCCTCGGGGAGATAGAGGAACCATCCCAGCTGTACTTGACAGTGGGAGCCCCGACGGAAGAGGTCCACCGAAGGGTCTGCAGGCCAAGTGGACCGGATCTCTGGGGGAGGCTTATGGAGAGCCTGGAGATGCTGTCCACATTCTCGTGTCCAAAGGTCTTGAGGCTTACGCTGGCCAAGAAGATGAACATGTTCGCCCCTGAGGAATATGCAAAGCTAATACTGAGAGCTGAACCGACCTATGTGGAGTGCAAGGCGATGATGAGCGTGGGCTACGGATCGCAGATAGGGAGGATAAGCTACGAGAACATGCCCTCGTTTCAGGAGATTAAGGGATTTTCCAAAGATTTAGCTGAGCTTACGGGGATGAAGCCCATTGGAGAGCAAAGCGATAGCAGAGTGGTTCTCTTGAGTAAGCTCGATAGACCGATCAAACTCAAGCGGGAATGAATTCCTCGGAGATGCCCTTCTCGGTTATCGCCATTATGTCGAAACCATTGCCACTTCCGCTGTCCCTTTCGACGCCCGCCCTCAGGGCCTTTAGGAGGAGCTCCTTCGTCTGCTCGTAGCTCATTTTTGGCTTGAAATAGGCCTCGAGCACGCCGAGGCAGACCTCCGCACTAGTCCCGACGGCAGCGTAATCGTCCTGTATCACTGAGCCGACCGGGTCGAGAACATATACCCCCGGCTTGCCGACATCATATCCTCCGACGAGCGTCTGGGCTAAGAGGGGAAACATCCTGTTCGAGAACAGCAGGTTCGACAGGAGCTTTGCGAGGGCATGCGCTGTCATGGCCCTGTTGTTGTCGAACCTGAACATGTTGGCGTAGTATGTTGCCTCCTTTGCTAGAAGTTGCATATCCGACATTAACCCCGCACAGGCAACGCCTATATTCTCCGTGATCTTGAAGAGCTTCTTGGCGGACTTGCTCATTACGAAGGTACCGTAGGACATCCTTCGATCAGAGGCCAAGATGACGCCTTCAGAAAATACCAGACCTATCACAGTAGCTCCGGGCATATACATTTCAGCCAAGGCAGATCGTCTGCTCTGAGCCGAGCTCATGGATATATGCTTAGCGTTTATAGAACTCACGGGTTCTTGGTGAGGGAGGCGATCTCCCGTATCCTCTCCGGGCCATGGACCTTTTTTATATAGGATGCCACAGACCTCGGCACGAGATGCTCCCAGGGCATTCCGCGCGACATCCTTTCGCGTATCGACGTTCCTGAGAGATCATTCCTCTCCTGAAGTGGAACGGCGACCACCCTGTACCCTGCCTCTTTGAGGAGCCTTGTAGTAAGGGGCTCGTTTGTAAATGCCATGTCGAAACTCGGGCAACTGTATTCGACCAACGAGACCCATGTCGGATGGATCTCGACATCCGGGACCGGCACCATTATGAATCTCGAGGGGGGAATATGAGCTTCCTCCGTCGCCAGGCGGATCATCTCCATCCTCTCGCCAAGCGTGAAAGGATGCCTTGGTTCGTAGCTCCTCTGGCTGCTCCCGATCACTATGATGAGGCGCCTTACTTCCTTCAGAGCATGTCTCACAGCGTAGAGGTGGCCGAGGTGAAATGGCTGGAAGCGGCCCACATATATTGCCGTTGAGGTACGCCCATCGACCATTAGAAATCGATGAGAACTCAGAGGGAGATTACATAAAGCTTCCCACATCCGAACCGTTAGGGAGTAAGCCCGAGCCTGAATCAGGATGAATGCGGAATGTCGAATATCGAAATTCTGGACCTTTCGACGGTGGTCAACTCGTTTTCAGGAGGGCGCCCCTCATGGAAGCCACATATGAAGCCTGTAGGCCGTCAAGAGGGTGACGAGGCACTCAAGGATCGATCGGTTGAATGATGCCTTCATAAACGATTACACTAGCGAAGGTTTCGATGCTCACGATAGACCAGATGAGTTGTTGAGGGCACTACTCCGAGTACACGTTTAAATAAATGGAAGAGGGAGACAAAAAGGAATGGAGAAGTATAACATGCCGGATGTAAGGCTGATCGCAGTCGCCATAATAATGCTCCTCGTCGGTATGGGCGCTGGATATGAAATAGCATACATAACACTTCAGCCGCAGATATCGGATCTTCAAACAAGCTCCAAAATACTCGAGGGAAAGATCTCCGTACTGAAGGTTCAATTGACGGATGCAAATGATAAACTGAACGCGACAAAAGCGAGGCTGATCGAGGCGGAAACCAAACTTGCGGATGCAGAGTCTCAGATAGCCTCCCTGAATAGCAGCCTGCAGGCTTTAGCAGCGCCCGCAGTTAAAGTCCTCTCCTATCGCTTGAATGTCTCAGCTGGTGGACACTTCGTTGTTACATGGAAGGTTACGGGTGGAACGCCGGGAAGGATCGATCAGACCGCTGTTCACTGGGGGAATCAAACAGGCGACGCGGGTCTACCATCCTATGGCTTCCCCAAAATCAGCCAGATGTTCACAGGCGACACCCCCCAATCATTCCAGACGGACATCGCGGCACCTTTGACGACGGGCCCTCTCTACTTTCGTGCCCACGCCGTTGTCGATGGGAAGGATGTTTGGAGCGACGAGAAGACCGTGAACGTAACGCTGCCATAGATATCCGATCCTGCCCTTAGCGCTGAAGTCGTGCATAAGATCGCGCTGTGGCCGCAACCACAGTGGCTTCAATTCACCAATCCTTATGAGTTGTATCCCGAGTTTGTAGACCCTCCATCAGGGTATGATCGCACAGCAGTCCGCCACAACACTTATTGAGCGCGATTTCGAAGGAAGCGCATCGGTGCCTTTCGGATGATCAAGGATGGAAGTTTCATATTTCTGGATTATGTGGCAACTGTCAAGGAGACGAACGAGGTCTTCTCGGCAACAAAGGAGGAAGAGGCCAAGAAGGCCGGAATTTACAGGGAAGGGGGGGAATACGAGCCACAGCTACTTGTAGTTGGAAGCGGTTGGTTCCCAAAGGGACTTGAGGAGGGCTTAATGGGCCACGACAAGGGGGAGAATTTCACAGTCGAGCTGACACCTGAGAAGGCGTACGGCTCCAGGGATCCCTCAAAGATCAGGTCCTATCCGATTAGAAAGTTCAGGAGCGAGGAGACGAGACTTCAGCCAGGGGCAAGGGTCGAGACCGATGGAAAGCTGGGAGTTATTCGTTCGATAGGAGCTGGACGTGTCCAGGTTGATTTCAACCCACCGCTTGCAGGGAAGACGCTCATCTACGCTGTAGAGATCAAGGACGTCATCGAAGAAGAAGTCCCAAGGATCCTGGCGCTCATGCACAGGAGGATGCCATCGGTGCCGGCGGAGAAGTTCAACCTAAAGGTGTCAGATAGCGCCGTCAGCGTCGAGATACCAAACGAAGCATTTCTCATGGAAGGGCTTCAAATAATAAAGAGGGCGATTTTCAATGACGTGACGGGATTTCTCCACGATGTGAACGTGGTGGTTTTCATCGAAAATTATTCAAAGGAGACAAAAGTCGAGAAGGAAAAAGTTGAGCAGAAGCCGACCGAGGCCGTTGAGCAGAAGCAAGAGCCTCAGGTCGAGGCACAACTTCCGACCACGAGTGCCCCTGCAGAACAGGGAGCCCAAGCACAATGATCCGCTCAGCCGAGTATATCACAAGCCCTTGTGTCATAAGATCAAATTGTGCGCAGAATGTTAATAAATGTCCACCTCATAACAACTAAGGGGATCTGAGTTGGAACCTGGGAGAATAAATAGAATCGCACCTCTACTGTTTCTGCTTGTGATTATAATAATAGGCGTTGGAGTTTTTGGTGCTTACGTGCTGCTCAACTGGTCCATTAACCAGTTCATGTACGGCACGAAAGCCGGCCTCAATTGGTTTAACATCGTTTTCTACAACTACTTGACATTCATCGTGGCGGCTCTGTTGGCGCTGCTGTTCCTGAACCCGATCCCAGGAAGGAGCGACCTCTTCGATGCCGCCAATGCCGTTATTGCGTCAACGACGCCCGATGCCACGACTTTGAAGCCCTCCAAGTTATTGTGGGCCTTCTGGCAATTTGTCAAATGGGTTCTGGCGTTCGCAACCTTTGTGAATGCGAATGGGATTCCGGGAATGGGCAACCTCGTCTTAGCGATCTCGATGATGAACAGGGGATTCGGAGACTGGGGCCTTGTAACTAGGATATTCCTATCCCCGATTGAACCCTGGGGGGCAACGGACATCATAGCTGCTATGCCGACGATGGAGGTGCAGTATAAGATATTGCTTGATGTTACGATACTGATCCTTGCAATCCTAGCGTTACGGCTCTTCCTGCATTTTGTTAAGAACCTCTCGAGAGCCCAGGTCGGTTCCGCACTCAGGAGCCTCTTCCTGAGCATGGCGTGCATAGTCGCGGCCATTCTGCCCGGCGTGGCCTACTGGGCCATGGATGTCACGACGCCCTTCTCCTTCTTTGCGCTCTCGACGATACTCGTTAGCCTAGTCATAGCGGGCATCATCTCGAGGATAGGGGGCCAACAGAGGGAGACGTTCACGAAGGGGAGGAGGAGCGCCACGATCATCATAGCAATTGGCCTGCTAATCGTCTTGCTCGCGAACATCGGGTTGATAGGCTATTATAGGCTGAACTGGAACAACAACTGGACGCAATACGAGTGGCAGCCCCTGATAATGAAACAGATAGCCGTGACTCGCTGGGCGGCGGGAATAGAGGACCTTCAGACCTCGCCCCTCGCGGCTCTTCCGGCTGGGAACGTCTCGACGATCCTCTCCCTTGTCAGACAGTGGGACCAGACTGCCGCGTCCACGAAGATGAAGAACCAGATAGGCGTGAACTGGATGACGCTCAGCGACACATACATCGTGTACATCAACGAAAAGGAGTACTGGGTTGGACCGACCACGATTCTTTACCCGAGCGATGATTGGATCAGCCATCACCTGATCTACACCCACGCCTCTAGGATTATTGTCATCGACAGCCACACGGGCGACTATGTTCCGGTGGGTGATGCCTTCGGCATCCAATACGAGCCCCGCATCTATTATGGTGTGGGAATGACGGATGATGTCTATGTCAACGTCGCGGGATTCTCGGAGATAGAGAACGCGTCCTACGTGGGCAATCCCGACTACGTCCTCTCTGGTTGGCAGAGGGCCCTTTGGTTTGCGGCTTCAGGACAATTTGGATTTGCCTTCAACCCGCCGCAGGACATCGATATGCTCTACAACAGGGATCTCTTCAATCGGGTGGGGAGCATATTGATCTCGGGATTGGATGTGGATCCGGCGGCATATCTTGTCACCGATGGGCATAGACTCTATGCTGCTGTGCAGATCTTCATAGCCTACCCGCTTCAGTCGGGATTTGCGGCCAGCGCGTACCTCCGATTCTTCGGAGTTGTCCTTGTCGACATCGAGAACGGCGAGATGCAGGGCTACGTGGTCGGCAATCCAAAGCCCGGTGATTTCCTCACGGAGTTCTACAGGAGCTACTATGGTTGGAAGCCGCCACCTGATTGGCTCGTGCCACAGCTGCGCTATCCGGAGCAACTCCTGGGAACCCAGGCAGTCCCCGTGGGCCAGCTCGATGTCGATTTCTTGTATCATGTCAACGACCCCTTCGTATGGAGGTCGGGATCTGCCTTCTACGAGAGACCGGCGAGCACCGAGGTGCTTTACATCCTGCATACCGTGGGGAATGCGTCATACTTCGTCGGCCTTCAACTCGTAGAGTTCCAGGCATCGCCCGGGAAGAATCTCGCAGGTCTCTACATCACATACGGAGGGTCTCGACTCGGGGAGATACAACTCTATGCCTCAACTCCGCTTGCCAACATCACGACGACGCAGCTGATAGGGCCCTCTGCTGCTCTCCAGGCCTTGGAAACCGATGACTATGTACGCACTCAGCTCACTCTCTTACCGAACAACCGCCTTGGCAACATCCTCCTCTACTCCATCGGCGGAAGGCTCTACTACTTCATCCCCGTCTACATAACCACAACAATCGAGGGAGGGGTCATAACCAAGATGGCCTTCATGGGCGTCATCGACGCAACGACGGGGACGAGGGTTGCAACCGGTCCAGATTCCCTCTCGGCCTACTATGCCCTAACGGGTGGGGTGCCCACGACGGGAGTGCAGCAGAGGCTTGAGAGGATCGTGGGCCTCCTCTCGTCCGAAGGGCTCAATGTAGTGAAGCCTCAGAGCATCACGGCGAACGTCGAGATCCAGGTCAATCAGACGAGCTACGTCACAGAGGGCGACTGGGCGGCTGCGAGTACCGCCATACAGCAGTTCGTCGATGTGAACGCGAAGAAGATGGGTGTAAATACTATCTACTACTGGAATATTGACAGCAACAACATAGGCCTGGGAGTGCTCTTTTCCGATCGGGGTGTCATAAACCTTTATTACATCATAATTAAGTACAAGTAAAAGTTCCTGAGAAAAGGTCACGGAGATGCCGAGCTGCTCTGAGTGCGGCAAGAGGGTGATACTAACTTATAGATGCCACTACTGCGGGGGCCAGTTCTGCGATGAGCACAGGTTGCCCGAGAGACACAAATGCATAGGCATTGAGGTAGCTAAGCAGGAGGCGAGGGTCGGAAAGAGGTACTTCAAAGGCGGAAAGGACCAGGAGTTCGATGCATGGCTTAACTCGACGACCTCGGAGGAGTTCATCCTTGAGGGACACGTGTTCGAAAAGATGCTGAGTGGGGATGTACGCATAGACAACGGGAAATTCCACAACGAGGAAGCCAGAGAAGTGGCCGAGATGTTGGCATCGCGGAATCCGTTCAACAAGTTCAATGCGACGCTGGCCATCTGGGGTAGGAACGGCAGCATGTACATCGGCCTCCTCATAATCGCCGTTCTGCTCCTCTCGGTAGTTGTCATCATATTGAGGGTGTAGATAACGCCTGCAGGAGCTGTGCCGTCACAATCGCCAGAGCTGACCACGCTACCGCCCCCACCAATTCAAGTCTCCACCCGCCATGCTTCCTTCAAGGAGTTGCTCAACGTCTCATACTGGCTATGGCGATTTAACCCGTCGGCTACAGTTCCGGCAATGCTGAGCAGTGCTGTAGATGTTGTCAAGCAATCGGCAGTTCTTTTGGTATTCATGATCACGCTCTCGCTGCTCGCCTCAGGTGGAGTTCTCAGGCAATTTGCTGAGTCCATCAGCGGGAACGATCCGTTAGCGCTGCTGAGCGCCATCTCATCGCCACAGATTATCAATGCCGTCGCGGCATCTGTGGCCCTATACTATGTGGTCTCAGTAATCGGTGGGGCATTCGTCAACTCGGCCGAATATGGCTCATACCTCAAGCTACTTAGCACAGGCAAGCTCTCGGTCCCGGATGTGATCGAGAGGACGGGGAGGAGATGGTTTGACATGGCCTTGACGGTAATGGTGACCGAGGCGCTGAAATACGGCCCTCTCGTCATCACATTTACGTGGATTGCGACAAGCGGCGCGACTAAGGTTATCTCGGAGGATTTCAACAGCCTAGTTGCCTTCATCGCTTTTTGGTTTGCAGTTCTGTTCCTCGTTGGCATATACACCGCCTGCATGTTGGTACTCACGGTCTACACATATCCAGCTGCAGCCAAAGGTGCGAGCTGGCATGCGGCCATAAGGCAGAGCATCAGGGCCTGCAGGCTGTCAGCAAGCGGCACTCTCCTGTACGCACTGGTAAGGGTTCTCTCGTCCGCGGCGATACTCGCTATATCGTACGCCTCTAGCTCGCTGAGCTTACAGGTGTCATCACTTCTGACAACGCTGGCGGGCTTCATCCTAATTCCAATGCTGCATATGCTGAAGACCGCGATCTTCCTTCGCGCTGAGCCGGAACACTTTATCATTCCCCTTCTGCCGGGACCATCCGTAACCCACGATGCCCCGAGTTACATCTGGAGGACGAGCCTGAGGAAGATCAGGACCGGCATGGGGGAGCTCTCGAAATTCCTGCTCTCGCCCCATAACGTACCATTCCATGTGCTCTCGATTGCGACTTTCGTAGTGGGAATTGTTGCAGGTATGCAGGTTTCGTCATCCGGATTAAGCCAACTCCTCTTCGCACTCGGTTACCAGTCCGGAAAGATGAACCCAGCCTTCAGTGGAATTGGAGTGCCATTTCTAGCAGTCGATCTATCGTTCCACAATTGGTCGGTTTCTTTGGCCACAGCCCTCTCTGGGTTAGCGCTTATGATCCCCACGCTCGTCACGATGATGTTCAATGGATTCATACTGGGGGTGGTGGTAAGCCTAGTGCCGAATATGGGGATGTTCTTAGCAGCGATACTTCCGCATGGCATCATAGAGCTCCCATCTTTCATCTTGGCTGGATCAGTGGGCTTCAGCCTCTCCATCAAATTTATCAGGGCGCTAATGAGGGGAGGGTCGAGCACCGATTCAGGAATTCACGGAGCGATTAAGCAGGCCATCTATATCATCTTGGGACTGGCGCCGTTTTTCATCCTTGCGGGGATCGTGGAGGCCTTCGTAACGCCCTTCGTCATGAGATTCTATGGCTGGGGATAGCTTTGGTCTGTGGCATTTCGAATATCCGATATCGTGTGATGATTGCGGTACGGTCATCGTAAAAACAAGTGCTATCTCGTTCCATCGAGGAATGATCTCAAGAGCTTCTTGGCAGTGGATGTATGAAGCTTTTCATGCCATACGAACCGCCTCAGGACTTTCCTCGTCGTCCAGCCCTCTGCTTTTGTCGTTCCAGTCCAGCCGCCTGGAGGGTGATAACTCACGGCGCAATTCATCTCGTCATCCGAGAGATTCGACAGCCTCATGATCGCCAGCTCATTGCTCGCCTCTAGAAAACCTAAGGGCCAATCTCCAAACTTCCTGGCCTTGAGTCTCTCAATGTAAAAGAGGTCGACTTCAGCGACGTGCTCAGCGATTCGCTTGATATGTCTCGGCGTAGACTGATCGGGTTTCCACTCCAGTGCATCTCCAGGGGCACTCAGGTAGAGATCCATAAAATCCTCCCTTGCATATCCTATGTAACGGATGCAGCGCTCTACCTCCTCCCTTCCCAGAGGCCTAAGGTCGGCCTTAAAGAGGGCTTGGCTGTCGCCAAGCTTGATCGGCCAATTACCCCTTACGATCTCGGAAACCTCTGTCTCTATCTCATAATCGGATTCGATGATGTGCTCGCCATGAGCCCTTAGCCAGTCCAGGAATTCTCTTATCTTCAATGGTGCCTTCGCCACTGCCTCATCGAAAGTCGGAGATCGGCTGTAACAGCCGAACAATTCCTGCACGAAGATCTGCGTTGAGCCATCTGGACCTACCTCGCAAAGTAAATGATACTTCATGCGCTTTCAAAGCCCGCGATGCCAACATCGGTATTAAGCATTCAGTTCATCAAGGATTAACTGATTGAAGATTCGCGTATCGGGTTGAATCTCAAAGGCTATCTTAACTTCATGGGGGTCACTTGATTTTGGATCTGATGATGCTCAGTAAACTGATCAGCGCAGCGATCGAGCAGATCGCATATGGACCCTGCAGAACAACCTGTGCTATCGAACCACCGATGATGGGGCCGAAGAAATAGCCCGCTCCGATGCTGCCCTCAAAGAAGCCCGCATACTTCCCCCTGCTCGCCTTGTCGACGCTCAAAGCCACCATTATGGAAGCCGCATAGATCAGGCCCACCCCGAAACCCAACATTAGGCTCAATGGCAGTATGATCCAGGGGTCGATGGTTAAGGACAGTGGCAGGATTGTCAGGCCTATTATAGCGGATCCGGTTGTTATGAGTATCTTGAATCGTCCCCTAATCCTCCTGAAGGAGATGAATACTAGAGTTCTGCCCAGCATCAGTGAAGTCACCACAAGCCCTATGATGAAAGTGGGAACACCTCGGGTATCCGCGTAAGGGGGGTAGAGAGCAAATACGATCCCTTGACAGAATGCATAGATGAAAGCCGCAAGCCAAACCGAACTGAATTGCGATGGAGTTGCTGAGCCCTGTTCCGAAATCGGACCTTCTTCGCCTTGCAGTTTGGCTCGAATATCAGAGATGATTAAGAGCGTTGCGAGCGAAAAAGCGAGAGAGAAGATGGCTGCGGGCAGGAAGACATCTCCGTACCTTCCGGTGCCTATTGCCCAGCTAGAAATCAGTGCGCCGATAGTTGTACCGAGGCTCCACGATGCTCCGAAATTCGCCACGAGCGCGTAGCCATTGAGAAATGCGTTATCCGCCAGAAGTGCCTCGACCGGAGGCCAGAGCAGCGCCGTCGACAACCCCTCGATGAGCTTAACGACAATCAGATGAGTGGGGGAGGAGGATATGAAGTATAACACACATGCAATGGCGTAGATCAAGGCACTTGCAGCGATGAGCGGCTTCCTACCGAGCCTGTCTGATAGCCTACCAGTCACGAAGGTCAGTGGAACATAGATGAGGGGTGCTGCACTTCCGACGATGCCGAGTTCAATCTGCGATGCTCCCATCCTGAATGCGAAGAGCGGGATAACAGGGATCAAGGTGCCGCTGAGCAGAGACATCCCAAAGCTCACCGTATAGGCGAAATATGCGTTGAGGCTCGCACTTCTCCAGCTCATGAGTAATTCTCAGCTTGATGGATGTGTTTTGCTCTCCGCTATCCTCCTAATTGAGTTTATAGTCCATAGTTGCTTGGTGAGAAATTTCCAACTCTTGATTTGTATATCCGCAAGTTTTTCTCAACGAATGCCTCATAACTGTTTGGGGCTCCATTCATCATCTCTCCCAACTTCTTCAGCGTTCTCACCTCCATTGGCGCAAGATTCCTCCCACTCTTTTCGTATCCGTCCTCTATCACCTTCAAAGCCTCTAACGCTGCTTCCCTAGACCTAGAGTAATAGTCACTTGAATTCTTGACGATGGCATCCCCGATCCTCCACGCGCCCTCCGGAGAGAGGACCAAGACCTGAGGATCGAAAGGTCCTGCCTTCACGAACAGATCCCTCAGTTGCATCTGAAAATTTGCTTTGATCGCTGCGTTCATCAGTGCCGTATCATATCCGAGGATCTCCGTAAAGACCTGAGGCGCCCATCCGCCATACAACATGACGTTCTCAACCTGTTCATTGGACCACAGGTCACAAGCTGCTGCTGCCACGTTTCCGACAAGGCTGCTGTGCGCTGAAGCACTTGACTTTCCCTCCATCGACATCGGCAGGCCCGTTATCGCCTTGATGATTACGTTCTCATAGCCACAATCCTTGCCAGGTCCTGTCGCCCCTTGCTCATAGGCCACGAGCGATCGAGCTGCACCCATGGCTCTAACGGTTGCAGCAAAAGTGTGGGAGATCATCTTGCCAGTAAAACCATCGGCCAGAATCATGGCAGTATTGCCATGTGCGCAGTCTGTATCCCCTCCAGCTACTATCCCATACCTTCCAGCAATCTGAACGATCGCCCTCCAGAGGAACTCCATATCAAGGCTTCCTAAGACCCCAACCGAGAAGAGCGCTCCTTCGATATCCTGCCTTATCACGGAGTAATTGAAGACTTCCTTACCGCCTATCGATTCAATTGATAGGACATCAGCCCCATTCCCTGCCGCTTGATCGAAGGAATCCAACATGAGCCCTATCTCTCCCCCTCCTCTCATCTCGCCACCGAGCTCCCTGATATCTGCGACCGTCACCCTGAGCGCACAGCTCAAGCCATATTCGTTGACATATTCCTCCATAATGGATTTTTGGAGGTTCGTTATCTCGCCACCGAGCTTCGGGTTCTTCGTGATGATGAAGGTCTGTTCTGTATCCAGCTGTATGCTCGGAAGCCCGAGGTCGACCGCCCGCTTCAGAACATTCCTCGTTATCCCCTCATATTCTGCCTTCAGAGATCGCTGGTCCGTTTCGCCGTTTCTTTTTGGGAAGTACTTTATCTCAGGCACAACCTCTCCGCTACCCACTTTCAGGCCAAAGCCATATTTCAGGGGATATTTGCATGTACCGAAAATAAGGTCATTCCACGATGATACGCTCATAGAAGGATATTTGCGAATGGGTTTCATCGCTTCATGCTTGCATAACTCTCATCTTAAACTTTCTGTAGGATCTTGAGAACCTAGCTATCACCCGAAATATCTACACAATGGCTTCCCATCATATCCCACCTCGCTCAGAACAAAAATAGTTCAACATGGGGCAGGCGTCATCTATTGCTGACTTTCGTCATCCAGAGAGGGAGGCTTATATATTCCCAATATCGGATGTTCCCATAGGATAAAGATTGAGTTCTTGCTTAGCAGATCAGAAGAATTGCAAAGTAAAGGATATGGTCGCAAAGGTCGAGGACCTATTCTCTTATCCAAATTATTTCTGTCTGGAATGTGAAAAACTAAAGGAACTATTGCTTAAGGCTTCCTCGTTCTCATAGAATTATTTTGATGGCTCAGAATGGGAAGAAGAACCTAACTAGCGATATCAGGCCAGCCAGGAATATCGCGATGACATAGCCAAGGAAGAAACCTGAAGCAGTTGGCACCCCATAGCCCTCGTATGCCTTTGTACCTCCCACCCTGAGAGTTACCTCCTTCAGCACCCATGCCACGGCGAACATCGTCCAAACCCCTTCAAGTAGAGTATGAGCGGTCGTGGCGACGAGGAAGCCGATCGGCTCGAACGGGAACCACACGAACCTGGCGTGCATTATCGTCAAGAAGCCCACTATAACCATCCCCGCTATTATGTATGGGAGATACGGTGGCGTAGTAGGGTAAGTTGGTGCCAAGGCGCGCCCAGCGTAGTGCACGAGGGTATCCTGGGTGACATTGGGGGCTTGCAGCACACTCTGACCATATGTGTTCATCATGACAAGGTAACCGGCGATCGAGGATATCGGAGCTAGGAAAGTAGTTATCACAATCAATTTGAAGATCGGTTTGCTGCTGACACCAGCCAAGCTGGCCATTCGATATGCGGACATGGAGGCGAAGAGAGGACCTGCCCATCCGTACTGCGGCGTGTCTGATCCCTGGGTGCCAGAGAAGTACATCGTGAGCGTCCACGATGTGTCTGGGGTTCCGGAAGGAGGTGGATAGATCACCTTCATGAGCGACATGCCTGTGCCACCAGACCTGGCATCGAATCCGATGAGGCCATAGATCCTCACGCCAGCTAGGAACCAGATCCCTGTAACTATTATCAGCCCGGAGGCGGCTGCGATCGTCAGACCAGTAGCTAGAAATATCATCAGCAATAGTATAAACGACCCGAGCAACATGAGGTAGGAATTCCTATAAGTCGTCGGCTCTGTTTTCTCAGTCTGCACAAGGCCTCCGACCCCGCGTGCTGCACTGATCGTGTTCCAAAGATAACTACGGTTAGTAAAGAAGTAGAATATGACTAGGGCGAGCACGCCCCCGACATTTGAGACCAGCACCCATTTGAACGGATCTCCATATGGAAGTGTATCGTTGCCGCACCATATTCGGCCGCAGCCCGCTAGGCCAGGCACTGATGTTAAGAACCCCATGACGTAGGCTATCTGCATCAACACGAGATATACTAGGAACCAGAAGACGGCGTTGAACAGCACAATCATAGGGGCAAGGTAAGCTATGGCGATTAACAACGGGTTCTTGTTCAGGTCCGATAAACCGATGATGCCGGCGAGGGGTGAATCGGGCGTTAGGTACACCCACCCCCCTGGACAGGTATTGGTGCGCCAGCCGAAGATGTCCGGGAACCATGGGAATATCATTGGCATGAAGACCATGACCTGGTAGACGAACCCAAGTATCAACCCGATAACATATGGGCTTACTAGCTTCCCTTCCCTCTTGCTGGTCATAACATTGTGTGCCAGTATCGTGTGTGGAAATGGAACTTTCTCGACATCGATCCAGCTGGCACGCAGTATATTCGAAACTGCTATGAAAAATAAACCGAATATGGTTGAAGTCCCACCCCAATACAGCATGGGGATGATCCACTCCCCCCAAGGTACAGCGAAGCCGCCGCTCATCAGGTGAGTCGCTATGTTCTCCGGAGGGGCCATGAATGACGCGACGTTTGCGGACGCGGAATCTGGGTTGATGAAGCGCAATGTGAAGATCCTGCTGGGCAACCCAAATGGATAATACGTGCTCATGAAATATGCTGAAACTAGCGTTACCGTATAAAGGCACGTTAACGTCGTCATGCTGATTTTCCTACCCGTTATGGATGAGAGGAACTTCGTGATCGAAATAGCAATGAATGGAATCGGGGTTACGATCGTAGCGCACACGACGACGCCGAGGTTATATGTATCGGCTGCTGCGTGGAGGAAGCCGATCCAAACGGAGCCTACAAACCCCAGCACTGCCGCCAAGAATATGAGTGGAACCCATGGGACCTTCTCCTTGTATTCTACTTTGGTCTCCATGGTTATTCATAATATTTTATATTTTATAAGTTTTGGCATTGTTCTGCGTCTCAGAGTCGCTGAAGGATCAATGGGACGTAGTTGAACTCGCTCCGTGGAGCCTGCTAACAACTTGAGCACATGCACTATGTAACGGAAGCGAGCTTACTCATGTCAACTCAGCTCTGAGATGGACTTTATGTAACGGAGCTTGCCTGGTGGCCCCAGCTTCGCGTATAACGCATTGGTCCACGAGTATGCCTCAGGTCTGGGCCCGAGAAAGATGAGCTCAGCGGGCCACAAAAGGCCAGCGACGTATGGAAAATCCGTATGCCTTAGGCAATTCAACATCTCCAAGGCCGGGCCGGTCCCATCTTGGTTCGACCTTGCGTTCTGGGTGGCCGGAGGATCGTGGAGCACAATCGTCGACATCTTTCCGTTCAGAAGCGCCGCATAAAGCACCACTGCCGCCATATCGCCGCTGCCCATTAGCACCATTCTCCTTCTGTCAATCCAATCGATTGAGGAGAGCGCTTCGATCGCGCGCAGTAGGTCGTATACCCTCATGCTTGCGATGGTCCTCCCAGTCAGCATCGAAGCCCTCCGAATGAACCACTGGAAATCCTGGGCCCAGGAGGTCTCGCCAATTCCCCTTACCTCCACGAAGGCCCTGGCCCAGGAACTATCAAGCCCTTGCATAAGGTCATCGCCAAAGGAGATCGCCCTTGCGGACTTGGCTGGTGCGATGAGGATCGGCACCGACCCGGAAGCCTTCGAAGGCCTTGTCACATGGACATGTAGCCTCAGGCCCTCTTCGGGCGTGAAGCCTATCATGTATCCCAACAATTCACCGTCCTCTTGCGTGAGTTCGACATCGATGTCGAGATCGCATTTCACCCGCGGGAATCCGCCAAAGGTTTCCCTGAGGAGGGTTTCGTTCAGCCTGTGCCTATACTTAGAGAGTTCATCGGCACCATTTATAATCGGGGCTTCAGGCCGTTTGATGAAGGACTCCTGAACGGTTGTGACCTTCTCATCCAGAGGTGGACCTTTGTCGAAGACCCTTAGGGCATCCAGGGGCTCTTGGTCCGATGGGCTCTCGTCGATGGCGCCTATCTCCTCCGGGGATGCATCAATGCCTCTAAGGTGTTTGAGGAACCACTTGAAGATCATCACCCTTGAACTCTCATGGTATGAGTGCCCTCCGGGAGTTTCGACGAGTAGCACGTTGTCAGGTAACCCGAGGGTTTCGTAGAGCTTCTTGATCTTACGATATGTCATCCTTACGGACTCGATATCGAACATCCAGTCCCTCTGTGCTGAACATATCAACAGCGGCCTTGGAGCTATCAATGCCCCTACATCGGATAGGTCCCACATGCAGTTGTTTATCCAGAACATGCAATCGCAGTGTTCCTCAGTAGTATGTTTGCATACATGGGACTCTATGGTTGCAGTTCCACACACTGGTGCAGCAATTTTTACCCTGTTATCGACGGCTGCTGTGAACCAACTTATGGCTCCGCCACCGGAAATGCCCGTCACTCCAATGCTTTCGGGGTTCACTTCCGGCCTTGACTGTAAAAGATCGATTGCGTTCATGGCATTCCAAACTTCGACGCCAGCGGGAGTGTAGCCCCAGCTATACCAATTGAACCAACCATAATGGAATGGACCGTGGTGGTGCCCACGGACTTCCCCCCTCTCGATGGTCTCTATTATCAACGTCACAAAACCAAGTTGTGCGAACTTGCGCGCATGGGCTTGATAATGGTGCTTCATATCAAGGGAATGGCCACAAAGATAAAGGACGCCCGGTGCTGGTTTCCCCGCGCTCTCAGGTACGTAGAGGTTGCCAGTAACGTAAAGACCTGGCAGGCTCTGGAAGTGAAGTTTCTCGATGGCATACCCCCTCCGATTGAGAACGCCTGTTACGACGGGCTTGGTCGGTTTCCTTACTTTATCGAGATGATCGGTCAAGCCAAGCATTGATATGAATTGCCTGCGCCTTTCGGCCTCGGTCCTATCCCAGTAAGACCTATCGCCAATATCACTCAAGGAGTTGGCGGTTATGCATTTCGCCTCTTTGCACAGGTATTCGTAGATGTTCATTGGTTTCATCCATAACAGCTCTGTTTCAAATCTATATCTGCTTATCTTCCCAGTTCTCCTCTGGTAATATGGACACTTGTCAATAAATGGAAATTATGGACGTGCTTACATATACTAAGTTATGAACATGGAATAATGGAGATCGGAAAAGCGTTAGAAGACATCCTCTTGTAGGGGGCCTATGATGGAGGCATTCAAACTCTATTAGGTTTCCAGGCATCACTATTATGCACTTGAATTATTGGCAGTTGTCCACAAACTCAATGACTGCAGACTTAACAGCCCTATTATAGATCCCTTTAGATTTTAACCTTGTCTCCAGCACTCTTCCAACAAGACTATGTTGCACTTAGAACAATATTTATCTTGCACGCTTTTTGGCAAGAAACGTACATCACATCTCAGACAAGGCAGTTCCCTCGTATCGTAACCGTCGATCTTCCCGCCATCACCTTTAAACTGTATCTTCATTCGAACAATCGAACATTAATATGTAGTAGTAACCAGGTTAATTTGTTCCAAATACTCAATCACTTATTTTTATTATCTTTGAATATCGCTTTATAACTCTATTAAAAAAAGGGGACCTTCGCACATCAAGTTCCTTAGTCTTAAGACTCATGCACATGTCAACCATCGCAAATCTGGCGTCAGCAACATAAGTTACTATATAGGCTATGCTGTTCATGCACTCCATCTTATTGTCGTGGATGTCTCCAAGCAACCTTATGCGCTGAATATGCTGGGTTATTGGTCCTTTCTGAGCCCAGAACTATTCGAGAAGCTACTTATGGGACCTGAAAGCCTGCCAATACAAGGCATGCAAACTTGATACAAGAAGGTTAAGGCACTAAATCAACCAAGAAAAGAAGCCAGAAATTAGTTTTTCACAGAACCGTTCTGGCATCTGGCCTAGTTGGAGCATTAGTATATTATGTGTCACTGGTAAACGACAAGGACAACGCGATTTCCGTGTTGAACTCTCAGATTTCTCAGTTGACCTCAAACGTCACAAATCTGCAAAACCAAGTAACGGGTCTGCAAACACAAGTGAATGAGCTTCTCTATGGAGTAGACTTCAGTCTTTACTATGACGAGTTTGGGAATGTTTCCATTGTGAGTCGTAGCTATAATTTTTCTCCGCCCGTATCCATGTATCGTGCTCTTAGAATTGCATTGGAAAGTGGAGGATGGAACGCGTCCTCGCTGATTAACATGACAGTGAGTACTTCCCTAGAATACCGGGAATTATGGGGCAACTTTTCAAGCGGCGGTTCCGTATTTCTTCGCGACGTGACGCAACCAGCTAAAGACAACTCACCCGTTCAAGTCAACGACACAACTTATCGCTACATATGGCGCTTCTATTGCGCTAATTATCTCTAGCACTTCATGCTTATATTGTATCCATTGCACAAATTCATAAAATTAAATTAGGAGATGAGATCATATATGGGCTTACGAATAATGGATTTAATAATAACGACACTATGGCGATAGGATTTTTTAGAAATGGTACCATCTCAATTCTTCTCTGGCATCGTGTAAGCTTCGCATCAACTCGTTTTGGCCCCTTATAACCTCCCTCCTGGCCTTTCGCCTTAGGACCCTCAATTCACTCCTGAGTTTCTCCCGATCGACTTCCGCAGATAGCTAGGGAGGCAGGCTCTCACTGGGCGGCTGCCCCACCCTTGCTTCAAGGTAAATTTGGCATAAACATATATGCCCGCTACCAACGTAGATACAAATAAGAGAGGAAGTACGATTGCCTGAAATAGTTAAGATGCATGAGGTGAGAATCGCGGAAAGTTTCGTGGAACTCACATTGGAAACTTTCAATGGACCCATTGAAACAGTTCCAGTTGGTACTGACACGCTATTAGTCAAAGCCACAAAAAGGGGGTCCGAGGAGCAGTTGAAAGGAATCCAGGAGAGCTTCGAAGAAAAAGTTGAGGGAGATGTGCGCATGGTAACGTATCGTGCAAAATACGCGCCTAGTTTATTTGGGCTCGCAGGCACTGAGTGAGTGACGAAGGGGAGTTGGAGGAATACGAAAGGATCTTCCAGTCGGACAAGCTCAAGCCCCTGCTAGCTAGCATGGCGGTAGTCAATCCAGAAGAGAAGAGGCGCATCTCCAAGCCTGGAGAAGATATTTTGGAAATCTGACCGACGGAGTCAACCTCAACGAAAAAATTCAGGGATTCTTTGGAATCGTTACCTCAAGCTCATAGTTTCTATTGAATGTAGGTTGACGGACGATTCGACGGAAGAAGAGAGTTTCCAGAGAAGACCGCTAGAGTTTCGGATGTGCTTGAGTTCGCTCTTGGCTTTGAGAAGGAATCATTCCTATTTTACTATCAACTCCTCGAGAGCTCTTCTCAAACAGCTACTCGTCTATTCTTTCTGTGTGCGTTGTCTGCGACTCTTGAAGAGCCTTCGCATAGCGCTGCATCGCGCTTCTGATCGCTTCGCCTCGCGTCGCTTCGTCGAACCTTTCAATGAATGTTGCTGGTGCCCTGAACTTTACATCCATGTCTTTTCTGGCCATCCTTCTGCCCGTCTTGCACCATCTCCTAACTGGTTGTAGCAGTCTTCCGACGGTATTAAGCTTTGAGAAATGGGCCTTGGAAACACATATTTCAAGGTAGTTTGGGCTGTCGCTAGAAGGAGTTTCTTAGCCTCTTCTTTGTCTATCCCCTTACTTTCCGCGTAGTAGTACTTCCGACCTGTTCCACTGGGACCACGGGGACTATGGGATACTCTACGGGTTTGCGCGCGCGAGGGCGATGAGTAAGTGAAGGTTTCTGCGTCGACCATGCATAGCATCGACGAAGTACGTATTCATCCCCTTGTGCGCCGATCTGCCGGCCCGGGCCATGGCCACCATGGCGAGCTTGGCCGAAGCCTCTGACGCTATCAGAGCTTGGACTATGAGGCTCTGACCCAATTGCTCGATACAAAAGGAGGTTGCCAAGATCGTTACTAAGCCAAGAGCCAAGCCACCGGAGCCCGTCTTTTGATCATGCATGACCTTGATTTTTTCCTCAGGAATTATAGTAAGAAAGGCGATGAACTTTTGGGCCCTTCTCCTCAGAATGGCGCTCACTTTCTAAAAGGAAGAAGCCGTGAGCAAGAGATCGGCCAAACCTGGCGACATACGTATTCCTGACACAATATAGCCCAACAAGGGCTTCAGGCACCGTGGTTTTGCCCATGGCAAAAAGAGCCTTAAAGAAATCAGCTCTAGTCTTACTTCTTGCTAACTGGAGATCTATATGAACAATTACACGGCTCGCTTTATCGACAGGCTATTTTTTTAAAAGACTATTTCAGGGGGAGAATGTGCTGATCTGAGACTAGATTTGGCTTCGAGTAGATAAGCGTTGGAGAATAGCACTGGATCCCTGTCGTCTATGCAAACTTTTTTCAATAAGATCCCTGCCAGCTAAGTCAGAGGGCTTGCCCTATGAAGTGCAGCAAGTGTGGAGCTGAAACCGCTGATCAGATCAGGACTTGGCAGATGGTGAGGATATACAGCAAGTCGGGAAAGGCATCGATCTCGACAACCGTGTTATATCAGTGCCGAAGCTGTGGAGCTAGATTTAGGGCTATTGTGGAGAGGAGGAAGATGGACATCAAGGGCGCTATGGACACAGTAAGGAAGATCGAGTCTCAGCTCGCGCAGGTGACGGGGGAAAAGGTTGAGTTGGGGGCAAAGGTCAAGGCCTTGGAGGGAGAGAGAGCGAAACTACTGGATGATGTAGAAACGTTAAAAAGCGTCGCCAGAACTATTAAAATGCTGGAGGCGGAGTTCATGGAAATAAAAGCCAAGAAGGCCGAGTTGGAGGAAAAAGTTGCTGCTCTGATTAAGGAGAAGGAAGTGCTTCTGAAAACCATAGAGGAGCTGAAGAGTCAGTTAGAGGCCAAAGAGCTGGAGGCCAAGGCTCAGGAATTGGAAACCGAGGTCAAAGAGCTGAGGGAGGAGGAAAAAAGTCTGAGGGAGAAGCTCGAAAATGTCGCCCAACCGGCCCCAGAAGTGACTGGAGGCTCATCCGGATAGAAATGGTCATACCCGCTATGCATAGCTGTTGGATATACTGCCCAATATTCAATTTTTAAGGCGATAGAGCGCTTACTTCTTTTCCGGTTTCCCCTCTGCAGGAGACTTCTCCGCTGGCTTGGGCTTCCTCCTAAAGATCCCCCTTAACCTCTCAAGAAAACCCTTTTTCTCCGCCATGATCCATCTACAGATTGAAGCTACGATAAGCCAGAGATATATCTGTTATCGAGCGCGCGGGCTCCTAGAGTCTTAGATCTTGTCATCTTTGAATGCTTATACCTGGAGGTAGGGCTCATCCTTCCCCAATATCTCTAGAGCGTAAAGCTTAATCTGCAGTTACTATCCCTTTATTACGGGGATTATATGGGACTGGGTAAAGGTCTAGGAAAGGAATTCCCAAGCCTCCTCGACAGCGCATATAGGGAGTACATGAGGCATCTGGAGGTGAAGGTGTTCATGAGCCGAGGGGTGGTTACGACAACTGCTGATGCCTTGATGGATGAAGCTGCCAAGATTATGGGCGAAAAGCACATCGGAAGCTTGATCGTAGTGAAATATGAGACCCCTATCGCCATAGTCACTGAAAGGGACCTGCTGAGCAAGGTCTTGGCCAAAGG
>Ga0315282_10001388_pt1 | contig 45653 bp, 52 predicted proteins | sample YL17G07_20_MG_FD_203693 | JGI IMG/M metagenome (GOLD analysis project Ga0315282, IMG submission 203693) | Sediment microbial communities from Yellowstone Lake, YNP, Wyoming, USA - YL17G07_20 | ecosystem: Environmental > Aquatic > Freshwater > Lake > Sediment | place: USA: Wyoming | collected... | reverse complement strand
TGCTGCGGGCTGGTGGTGGCCGGCCGGCTGGCGCCGCCCGGGGAGGTTTCTGCCGGTCTCGACCTGTCGGGCGCGGCCATCTCACCTCTTGCTGGCTTCATCCGGCATCGCTCGCGCGTCAGGCCCCGGGTGCGTAGAGCATCTCGAGCAGCTGCTGCTCGACCGCGCGGAACTCGGGCGCGGACTTGAGCGCCATGTCGCGGACGGCGAAGAACGGCACGTCCACGCTGTGCAGGATGCGCGCCGGCCGCGCCGACAGGACGTAGACGGTGTCGGCCAGATACACGGCCTCCGACACGTCGTGCGTGACGAAGAGAATCGTGTTGTCTTCGGTACGCGAGACGTCGAGCAGCAGCCCCTGCATGCCCCAGCGGGTCTGCGGGTCGAGCGCGCCGAACGGCTCGTCCATCAGCACGATGCGCGGCCTGTTGATCAGGGTCCGCGCGATGGCCACCCGCTGCTTCATGCCGCCCGACAGGTCTTTCGGGTAGCGATCGGCGAAGTCGTCCAGGCCGACCGCTTTCAGGTACTTGTCGGATCGCTGCCGACGTTCGGCCTTCGGCACGCCGCGCAGCCGCAGCCCGTATTCGACGTTGTCGCGGACCGTGAGCCAGCCGAAGGAGGTGTACGCCTGGAAGACCATCCCGCGATCGGGACCGACGCCGCGCACCCTCTGACCGTCGACGAGGATCTCGCCCTGGGTCGGGGGCAGCAGGCCGGCGACGGCCTTGAGGATCGTCGACTTGCCGCAGCCCGATGGACCGAGAAAGACCACGATCTCGCCGACGCCGGGCTTGTCGACCACGTCGAGCGAGATGTCGCGGACCGCTTCGGTCTGACGGCCCGTCTGATCGACGTACGTGATCGACACGTCCTGCATGCGCAGCTTGGGCGGCGTGCCGACCTGGTCCGGCCGGTAGCTGGCGGGACGGCCCTCCCGGCCCGCGACGGTCACCGCCACGGTGCCGGGTTCCCCTGCCTGGGCGCCGCCGGCTGTCGGGGGTCGATTGGTCACGCCGCCTTCTCCCTCCACCGGAACAGGACCGCCGAGCAGGTGCGGATCAGGAAGTCGGTGAAGAGCCCGATGCCGCCGATGACCAGCAGCCCCGCGAACGACCAGGACGCCCTCTGGTGCGTGCGGGCCAGCTCCACCATGTACCCAAGGCCGTGCTCGGGATTGACTGCCTCAGCGAGGATCACGTACGTCCAGGAGATGGCGTTCATCACGCGGAACGAATCGAAGATCTCGGGCAGCGCGGCGGGCAGCAGCACGGTCCGCACCACCTGCCACCTCGAGGCGCCGAGCGTCAGCGAGGTCTGCACGAGCTCGTCGGGCACGGCCCGGACGGCCGAGACGACCACCGGCAGCAGGTACACGAAGACGCCGAGGAAGAGGAAGGCGACCTTTTGCGTCTCGTAGATGCCGAACCAGAGGATCAGCAGCGGGATGAACGCCGAGATCGGCATGTACCGCAGCGGCGCCATGACCGGGTCGAACATCCGGTTGATCGGTTCGAAGGCGCCCATCAGCACGCCGAGCGGCAGCGCGAGCGCCGAGGCGAGCACGAACGCGGTCGCGATGCGCCGCGTCGAGATGTAGACGGCATCACCGAGGTCGTACTGGAGGAACAGCTGCAGCGTCCCGCGCACGACTTCTGTCGGCGAGGGCAGGAAGTCGGGCGGCGCGAAGCCGCCGTACGACACGAGGCACCAGGCACCGAGCACCACGGCCGGCGCCACCAACCCGAGGGTGACGGAGATGGCCCGCGGGAGCGGGGCACGCAGCGCAAACAGCGAAGATGGGCGCACTGCCATGGGCCGGTGATCTCGGTGACCTCTTCAGCTCCCGTTTGCTCCTATTGCGCCGCCAGGATCACCTTGATGTCGGTCCTGCGATTGAGCTGCCGGCCCGTCTCGGTGGTGTTCGGCGCGATTGGGTTCGCCGAGCCCCGGCCGATCGTCTGGAACCGCGTCACCTGGATGTTGGGGAAGCTCTTCAGGATGTAGGTCTTGACCGCCAGCGCGCGCCGCTCGGAGAGCGTCATGTTCGCGGTCGGCGACCCGGTCGAGTCGGTGTTCCCCTCTACCCGCAGGTACGTGTTCCCGAACGAGGTCATCGTCTCGCCCAGCGCGTCGAGCACGAAGTAGGAGCCCGCCATGATCTCGTCGGAGCCGGGCGTGAAGTGGATCTGGATCTGCTTGTTGATGATCGCCCGATCGCGCTCGGACGCCGCCTTCGACGCGATCTTCGGCTCTTCGACCTTCTGGCCGGGATAGAGCGCGGCGAGCGACGAGAGGAACCGCGTGTCGGCCCAGTCCTTCCCCTCGACCGGACGCGTGACTAGCCCCTTCTTGCGCCAGATGATGAACGCCGTGTCGAACAGCGTCTCGTAATGCGCCTTGCCGCCCGTCAGGCCGTAGAACTGCGCGTTGTCGGCAAACGGCGTCAGCTTCAGCCCGGACAGCATCCCCGATACGGTGTCGGTGTCGAGCTTGAGCGCTTTCCCCACGACCGCGTACGACGCGGCGGGATCGTTCTTGATCACCTCGATGCCTTCCAGCCAGCCCTGCACGAAGTCGCGGACGGTGCCGGGCGCCTGATCGATGAGCTCCTGCCGCGCGACCAGCGTATCGGCGATGATGTTGGTGGCGGCGGTCGTGGACACCAGCACGTGCGCCTCGTTGCCGCGCGCGGTGACGGCGGCCGACAGGTCCGGCTCCCACGTGACGGCCGCGTCGACCTGCCGCGCCTTGAACATCGCGGCGGCCGCCGGCGCGTCCTGCGTGAAGACGACGTTCTTCTCGACGCCCGCGCGGTCCTCCGGGCTCAGGCCGGATTCCGCCAGCAGGTAGAGCAGCAGGAAGTGCGACGGCGTGAACTGCGTGCAGGCGATCTTGCGGCCCCTCAGGTCCTCGATCGACTGGATGCTCGCCAGCGAGACGATGCCGTCGCCGCCGCGCGACCAGTCCTGCATGATGATCGACTTGGCCCGCTGGTTCTGCTCCGAGAGGATTGACGCCTCGCGCGCCCAGTTGTCGACCGTGTTCCACATGATGTCCACGTCACCCTTGCGGAAGGCGGCGAGCTTGGCGGCCGGGTCCTCGAGCAGCACGAACTTCACGTCGAGCCCGAACTTGCGCTTGTAGCCGGAGGCCGGGTTCGGATCGAGCCCGGCGTTGAAGACGATGCCCGGCGCGTGTCCGGCCCAGGTGTTGATGGCGACCACCAGCGGCCGCGAGAGCCGCCCGGCCGAGGTCATGGAGGTGGAAACCACACCGGCGGAGCCACGGCCGCGTTCGGGATCCGGCGGAGCGTTCTTGAGCGGGTCGAAATCGCCGGCGCCGATGGTGCCGCCGCCGACCCGCGCCGTCTCACCCTTCTCGCCGACCGCCCACCTGCGGACGTCGGCGCCCTTGTAGTGCCAGAACCCGTAGCCGATGACGCCGAGGATGACGATCGTGACGAACAGCTTGGCAAAAGGCGTCAGTTTCATACACCACCCTCACATCGTCTTCTGACCCTGGGCAGACTGCTGGGCCGCGCGCTTCGCCTTGAGCTCCGCGAGCTGCTGGCGCGCCTGCACCTCGCCGACCTGGTTGCGGACCGCCTGCAGCCGCGCGTCGAGCGACGATTCCGACAGCTCCCTCCCCAGATTGGCTTCGGCGATCGTCGTCCGGATGTACTCGCGCACGTTGTCGAGCGCCTTCACTTCGGCGTCGACCGAGAGGCCGTCGAGCTGTTCCTGGATCTTGATCCGCGCCTGCGCCGACTGCATGCGGGCCAGCATCGAAACCCGCTCGGTCTTCAGCTTCCGGATCTCCGACTGCACCGTCAGCAGCGAGGACTTCGCCGAGTCGGCGTCCTTCTGCGCCGTGTCGAGCTCCGTGTGCATCTCGGCCAGGTCCGCGGTCAACTGGTTCTTCTTCTGGATCAAGACGACCGCCAGGTCGTCCTGGTTCGTCTCGACGGCCACCCCGAGCTCGGCCTCCGTCTGGGCCAGGTCCTTCGTCGCCTGCCGGTACCGCTCGTCGATCTCCTCGCGCCGCCGGATGATCGCCGCCGTTGCGCTCTTCAGCTTCGAGTACTTCGCCACCATCGAGTTGATGGCGTTCTCGTACGCGATCTCGGGGTGCTCCTTCTCGATGTCCGAGATCCAGATCGACAGGAACCCCCGCCAGAGGTTCGCGAGCCGCGTGAAGAATCCTCCTTCAGCCACGTCTGCACCTTCCTTCTAGCTTGTCGATGCCGCGGACGGATCGTGGAGCTTCGGCGACGCCTGGACGACGCGCGACACCGCCTCCTGGCCGAAGAACTCCAGGATCTGTTGCACCCGGAGCTTCTTGGCGTTGCAGGCATTCGTCACCGCCTGCTGCTCCTGCACGCGCTGGTCCATGACGACCTTGATCCGCTGGATTTCTTCTTGGTACTGGTGAATGCGCTGGTTCGATTCCTCGAGCAGCTTCCGGGTGTCGGCGGCGCCGCTGCGGATGTATCCCTCGAGCGCCTGGATCTCGCCCGCGCCCGCCTCGATGATCTTCTCGATCGGCACGCCGAACGCCTTGAGCGCCGCCTCGACGATCTGCTTCTTCACGGCGAGGGCCGTGTCGGCGGGAAGGCTCGTGAGCAGCTCGAGGGCCTTCTCGACACGCTGCCGTTGTTCCCCGTCGATGCCCGCGGCCTGGAAGACGGCGTCGAAATCCACCCGTCCGCAGGGCGCGGGCGGCGGCTCCTTCTCGAAAAAGGTGGGCGCGCCGGCAGCGGGCCCCGACGCTGTTCCGTCGGGCGCCGGCTCAGCGCCGGCCTCTGCCGCGTGCTCCTGACCGGCCGGCTCGTCTTGCACGATGAACCAGCCGAGCACGGTCGAGCCCCAGCTCTTCTTCTCTTCCACGAAACCTCCACTGGCCGTCCGGCGCGGCCGAGGGATTCCCGGGGCCTGAACCCGGCCGTCCCAGCGATCCCCAGATGATAGCACCAGTTGCAGGCGGCGCCACCGCCGCTGGCGTGCTCCCGCGTCATGTACTCGCCTGTAGGCAGCCGCCGGCCAAGATCGGCCGCTCGAAGCGCGGAAGCCAGCCGGCCCCCGGACCCGCATGCGCCACCTCAACCGGGCGATTCCGGCTACGATGCGGCGCGGCGCGTGTACAACGCGATGATCGATCGCGCTCCGCGCCTGATCGCGCGGTGCGCGCGGAGGGAGGCTGCACGTGGGGCGACGTGGACAGCGCGACCCACGCGTTCGGCATGGGAAGGCCGACTTCGTGAAGACGTTGAGCGACGAGGCGATCGCGCGGCACGTCGAGCACGGATCGCGCATCCCGAGCATGCACCTGTACCAGATCGACGGCGCCGCGCATCGGGTGGGCGACACCGAGACCGCCTTCAGCTGCCGTGACTCGACGTGGGCGGAGGTGATCGTCGGCGTGGATCCGGACCCCGCGAACAACGAGAAGACCATCGCGTGGACGAAGGCGCACCGGGAGGCGCTGCATCCGTACGGCGCCGGAGCGTAGGCGGTTCCGGTGCGGCCGCGCAGGCGCTCAGCTCCTGCGAGAGCACCGGCCCGTTCCCGGCTCGACCCACGCCGCGCTGGTGCGTACCCCCGCTGTGCTGGGAGCGGCGCCTTCACGCGCCTGCCGGCGACAATCCCAGCAGCCGCGCGGCGTTACGCCCGCGGATGGCGGCCTTCGCCTCTTCTCCCACGGGCAGAGCTCCGATACTCCGGAGCATCGACGGGATGCTGCCGATCTGGTGCGGATAGTCGCTGCCGGCGAGCAGGTGGTCGATGCCCGCGAAGTCGATCGCCAGCTGTAGGGCGGAGGTGTCGAAGTTCACGGTGTCGTAGTAGAAGGTCTTCAGGTACTCGCTGGGCGGGTGGTCGATGTGCTCGCGACATTCCCTGAACGCGTGGAAACCGCGATCGAGCCGCTCGGCCAGGTACGGGATCGTCCCGCCGAGATGGCAGAGCGCCCACTTGATGCGCGGGAACCGCCGCGGGACCCCGGCGAACACCAGGTGCGCGGCCGCCAGCGTCGTGTCCATGAGGAAGCCGACCAGCGGCATCAGCCAGAACTCGTTCATCGCTTCCACGTTGATCGGATGCGTGGGGTGGATGTACAGCACCGCGCCCAACTGGTCGGCGACCTCGTAGAGCGGCCAGAACCGGCGGTCGGCGAGCGGCGCGCCGTTGACGTTGCTGAAGAGCATGGCCCCGGGAAGACGCAGGCGCGTCACGGCGCGCTCCAGCTCGCGGGCCGAGGCGGAGGGGTCGTTGAGCGGCAGCGTGGCGAGCGCCGCGAAGCGGCGGCCCCGTGTCGCCACGACTTCGGCAAACGCGTCGTTCACCAGCCTGGCCAGGTCCGCCGCCCGCTCCCGCGTCTCGACGTGGGTTCCCGGCGTCGTCAGTGTGACCACCTGCCGGTCCACGCCGTGCTCGGCGAGCACCCGTTCGCGGTACTCGATGTCCCGATGGCCTCGCACGACGATGTTGTAGTCGCCCGGGTAGTGCAGAAGGGGGTTGCCCTCGGCGTCGACGCCGACCTTGACGTTGGTCGGCTTCGTTCCGAGCGCGTCGAGATACGCCGGCGGGTAGTAGTGGTTGTGGAAGTCGATCGTCGGCATGCAATCTCCCGTCGTGTGCGCCAGGGAAACTTCATTCTACATTCTGCATTCTGCATCGTCGCGTCTCTTTTCAGGCGTCGGTTCGCCTGCCGAGGGAGTACACGGGAAGCCCGGCGACGACGAGCAGCAGGCCGATGGACCCCTGGGCCGGATCCGCGACGAGCTGGCTCAGTGCAATCGCGGCCGAGACCGCGGCGAACAGCACCGGCAGTACCGGGTACCCGGGCATGCGGTACGTCGCGCCGTAGCCCGGGCGCCGGCGGGCCGCGATCAGCCCGACCGCCATCAGCGCGAAGAATATCCATTCCGTGTAGACCACGCGCGTGAACAGCGCGCGGTACGTGCCGATCGCGACGAGCGCGGACGACCAGACCGCCTGCAGGACGATCGCGCGGTACGGCGTCCGGAAGCGGGGATGGACCGCGCCCAGCCACGCGAACCAGCGGCTGTCGCCGGCCATCGAGAAGTACACCCGCGGCCCCAGCAGCACGATCCCGCTCACCGCGCCGAAGGTCGAGAAGACGACCAAGGCCGACATGACGGCGCCGCCGCCCGAGCCCAGTAGCGCGTCGGCCGCGTCGGCAGCCACGCGCGTCGACGACATGACGGCACCAAGCGGCAGCACGTACAGGTACACGACGTTCAGCGCCACGTAGCACGCGGTGACGATCGCCGTGCCGAGCATCAGGGCGATCGGGATCGTCCGGCGCGCTTCGACCGTCTCGCCCGCCACGTACGTGACCATGTGCCAGCCGCCGAAGGCGAACAGGCCCGCCGCGACGGCGCGCGGGAACTGGCGTATCAGGTCGGGCGCCGTGCGGCCGCCGACGAAGTGCGGGAGATGCGAGCCGAGGAGGAAGCCCAGCAGGATCATCGACGCGATGGCGACGAGCTTCCCCAGCGTGAAGGCGGCCTGCAGCCGGCTGCCGTGCCTGACGCCGGCGTAGTTGACGGCCGAGAGCGCCAGGATGATGACGATGGCCGTGACCCGGAGGCCCGCGGCCGACAGCGGCACGAAGTAGCCGATGTAGCGCGCGCAGATGACGGCGATGGCGGCGATGATGCCCGAGTGCATGCTCCAGAACATCGCCCAGGCCCAGAGAAACCCGATGGCCGGCGACAGGGTCTCGTTGAGGAACACGTAGACGCCGCCTGTCCGGGGAAAAGCGGAGGCGAGCTCGGCGCAGATGAGCGCGCCGGCGATGGTCAGCAGGCCGGCTACTGCCCAGGCGGCCAGCAGGCCGGGGACCGAAGGAACGGCCCCGGTCATCTCCGACGGCTGGACGAAGATGGACGCGCCGATGATGGTGCCGACCACCATCGCGGTCGCGTGCGGCAGCCGGATGGACCGTTGGAGCGGCGGCGGGTCGGACGCGCGGGTGATCGTCATCGAGCGGCCATCCCAGCGCGCTGACCGCGCGCCAGCGGACGCGACAGATTATCCGGCTATCGCCGAACGGGCCACTGAAATCGGGCGCGGCAGGTCAGCTCGCTGCCGAACGCTTGGCACCGCACGTGGCCCCTGGCACCGCAGGTCGCACCTGGCCCCTGTGGGAGAGCTCGCGGAGATGGATTGTGGATCCGGAGGGGATCAGCGCACGCGGAAGGTGATGAAGCCGCGCGCCGGATCGTAGGGCGAGACACCCACGGTCACGCGGTCTCCTGGCACGACCTTGATGTGGAAGCGGCGCATCTTGCCGCTCAACTGGGCGAGCACGTCCTGGCCGGAGTCACACTGGACTCGGTATAGCCCACCCCCGTGGACCGCGACGACTGTGCCCTGCATGTCAACGAGATCGTCTTTGCTCAAGCTCCTCAGTCTCTCACGTCGGCGTCGAAAGAGCAAATCGGGCGTCCGCCGCGTGCCGTCTTCCCGCCGTGCCACCTGCGGCCCTCCATCCCTGCTGCCTCATCCCCGTGAGGCCCCGTGTGGGGTGTGGGCCGAAAATGGGGGCGGCCGCCCTCCCTTGCATAACTATCAAAATGTGATATGGTGGTTACAACACTGACGCGCCACCGGAGGGGCGCAAGCGTGGAACACCAGCTTCTGCGGTGGGCGGCGTCCCGGGGGTACCACGTGGCCTGGGGGCCCCTCAGCGTGCTCGGGGCGGTGGGCGCCGACCTGGAGGCGCGCTCGGCAACCGGAGAGCTCGATGCCGCCTTCGCTCGGGACAACCTGTCGTTCTTCAACGTCGAGCAGGCGGCTGCGGCCGTCGGCCGCTGGACGGTGCTCCTGGTCGCCGTGCCCCGCCCGGCCCACCTCGTCTCGTTCATCGTGGGCGGCGAACGGGTCGAGGCCATCTTGCCGCCCACCTACCAGCGTTACCGGCCGATCTTCGAGGACGTTCGCCAGGACCTGCTGGCCCACGCGCTGCCGTCATCGAGGGTCGAGCTGATCGAGGCGCCCCTCAAGGCCGTGGCATCCCGCCTGGGCCTCGTACGGTACGGACGGAACAACGTGACGTATGCGCCGCCGTTCGGCAGTTACCTGCAACTGCTCGGCTACTTGACCGACGCCGACCTGCCGATCGAGCCCGGGTGGCAGCCGCGCGAGCCCTGCCTGCTCGACGAGTGCGACGGGTGCGGCGTGTGCGAGGCCGTGTGCCCGACAGGCGCCGTCACCTCCGAGCGGGTCCTCCTGCACGCCGAGCGCTGCCTGACGCTGGCCAACGAGACGGCCGGTGCATGGCCGTCGTGGGTGCCGTCCACGGCGCACCACTGCCTGATCGGGTGCCTGCACTGCCAGCGCTTCTGTCCCGCGAATGCGGAGCTTCCCGTGGAGAACAGCGGCGTCGCGTTCAGCGAGGAGGAAACGACCGTGCTGCTGGCGGGCGGCGAACACCAGGGACCGGTCTGGGACAGCATCCGCGGCAAGCTCGAGCTGCTGGGCCAGCCGTACCAGGAGCCGATGATCGGCCGCAACCTGAAGGCGCTCGTCGATGCGCAGGGGGCCGAGCGACAACCGCTACATGACAGGGCAGGGCGCGGCGCCCTGCTACCTAGGTTGACCTCCGAGTCGCGCGGACCTCAGAAGGCACGCGGGGCGAGCAGGACGGGCGCATGAGCAAACGGTCGCCAGGACAGGCGGCGCGGGTGCGCTTCGGCGGGATGCGGACGCCGAGCGGGTATCTGTTCGAGCTGACCGGCGGCCACCTCTGCCTGGATCTCGCGAACACGGTCGACGAACGCAGGACCGACCATCCGCGCGAGCTCCTTGCGCGCTACCAGGACCTGCTGGACTGGGGCGTGCAGGCGGAGGCCATTACGCTCCGGGAGGCTGCCGCCCTTCGCGAGCAGGCGGCCCGCGACCGAACGGCGGCCTCCCGCGCCCTGCGGCGGGTTGCCGGCGTGCGAGAGGCGATCTTCCGCGTCTTCTCGGCCATAGCGGGTCGTCGCACGGTGCCGGCCGACGCGCTCGCGGTCCTGAACCGGGTCGTCCCGGAGGCCTTTGGCAAGCGCTGTCTCGAGCGACAGGGCCGACCTCTCGCATGGGCGTGGCGCCACGCGGAGCCGCCCGAGCTGGACCGCGTACTCTGGCCCGCAGTCTGGTCGGCAGCGGAGTTGCTGACCTCCTCGGAGCTCGATCGCGTGAGGCAGTGCGCGGGCGCCGGCTGCGCGTGGCTCTTCATCGACCGGAGCAAGAACGGCACGCGCCGCTGGTGCGACATGTCCGTCTGTGGCAACCGCGCGAAGGCCAGGCGACACTACGCGAAGGCGAAGAGAACGCAGAACGCAGAACGCGGAACGTAGAACGAGCGGAGACTGTCGAGCCCGCAGGGGAGCGAGCCACATGTTCTGTTTCGACGACGGTCGCGCCGTTCTTCACGCCACTCCTTCGACATCGCGGGCGATGCTCCAGGAAATGCCTGAGCGCCTGCTGTTCGCCGACGAGGGCAGCGGCACCTGGAACGCGTTCCAGGTCGTCTGTCACCTGGCCCACAATGAGGCCGACGACTGGGTGCCGCGTATCAAGCTGGTCCTGGGCGTTGACGGCATGACGGTCAGCGCCTACCATGCCAGCACGCCATCCGTGGCGAGGTGACCATGCTGACTGAGCGGACGAGGGGCGTGTTCGTGATCTCCGCCACGCCATTCACCGACGATGGAGATCTGGATCTGGCGAGTGCCGATTCGCTGGTCGAGTTCTACCTCGAGCAGGGCGTCCACGGCATCACCGTTCTCGGCATGATGGGAGAAGCGCCGAAGCTGACCTTCGCCGAGACGATCACCTTCGTGCAGCACGTGCTCGAGCGCGTCGCCGGCCGAGTGCCGGTCGTCGTTGGGGTCAGCAGTCCGGGGCTGGCCACGCTCAGGGACGTGACCAAGGCGGCGATGGGCGCGGGCGCCGCAGCGGTCCTGGTGGCGCCGAGCGCCGGGTTGCGGACGGACGAACAGATCTACGCGTACTACGCGGGCGTGATGGAAGCCGTCGGGCCGTCGGTGCCGGTCATCTACCAGGACTACCCACAGTCGACCGCCGTCTCCCTGTCCGCGTCCAACTTCAACCGGATGGTGAAGGCCTTCCCGCAACTCGTCATGCTGAAGGCCGAGGATTGTCCTGGGCTCGGCAAGATCACGGCGATCCGCGAGCAGGCCGAGCGCGAAGGCCTTCGCCGGGTGAGCATCCTGGTCGGCAACGGCGGCTTCTACCTGCCGCAAGCACTCGCCCGCGGGGCGGACGGGGTCATGACCGGCTTCGCCTATCCCGAGATGCTGGTCGGCGTCTACGAACGCATCCGTTCAGGCGATCCGCAGGGTGCCGAGGATCTGTTCGATCGGTACCTGCCGATCGTGTGCTACGAGCAGCAACCAGGGTACGGCCTCGCCGTGCGGAAAGAGATCCTGCGCCGCCGGGGTGCGATCCGGTCGGCGAGAGTGCGGGCGCCGGGCACGAGCCTGACGAAGGCGGACCGCGAAGAGCTCGACAACCTGATGAGACGCCTTGCGCGGCGGCTGGAAGAAGACGCGACGTTTCGCCGGTGAATTGTCGAAGCGGGTTCCAGACCTTGCTGAGCGAGGAAAAGCGAGGAGAAGCGAGGAGAGACATAAGGACAGGGCCCGCGCGGCCGGCAACCTGGCCATGCAGCTCGCGATGCAGGGGACCATGATCTCGAGCATCGCCACGACCGGGGTCTTGGACTTCAGTCAGGGATACGAACCGAAAGGCGTGCAGGTGAAGGACTATCCGGGTCTCGCCCAGAAGAACCTCGATCAGGCCATCAAGGATCTGCAGAAGCTGTCGGATGGAGATTGGGAGAACGGCGAGGCGAAGATGGTCTGGCAAGGTGGCGAATGGAAGGCCAAGAAGTACGACATGGCCTGGGGCATGCTCTTCGACGCCATCCACCACCGGGGGCAGTTGAGCACGTATCTCCGCGCGATGGGCGCCAAGGTGCCGTCGATCTATGGCCCGTCGGCCGACGAGCCGATGGGGGCTGAGTGACGGAGCACACATGCCCGAGTTCGACGTCGTCATCCGCAACGGTACGGTCGTCACGGCGAGCGATCGGGTGCGCTGCGAGGTTGGGATCCGTGAGGGCAAGGTCGTCGCCCTCGCGGACAGGCTCGGGCCGTCCTCGGCGGACATCGACGCGACCGGGTGGCTCGTCCTGCCCGGCGGCGTGGACAGCCACTGCCATATCGACCAGAAGTCCTCGACCGGCGTCATCACTGCCGACGACTTCTACTCGGGCGGCGTCTCGGCCGCCTGCGGCGGCACGACCACGATCATCCCGTTCGCGGCACAGCACCGCGGTCAGTCGCTTCGCGATGTCGTTGGCGACTACCACGGGCGCGCGGCGCACAAGGCTTTTGTCGACTATGGCTTTCACCTCATCGTCTCGGATCCGACCGAGAAGGTCCTGAACGAGGAGCTGCCGGAGCTCATCGACGAGGGCTGTCCGTCGTTCAAGATCTACATGACCTACGACGCCCTGAAGCTCACCGACCGCCAGGCGCTCGACGTGCTGTCGCTCGCCCGCCGGGAAGGGGCGCTGGTGATGGTGCACGCCGAGAACAGCGATGCCGTGGCGTGGCTGACCGCACGACTTCTGAGCGAGGGGCACACGGCGCCGAAGTTCCATGCCGCGTCGAGGCCGGTCCTCGTCGAGCGCGAGGCGACATCGAGGATCATCGCGCTGGCCGAGCTCGTCGACGCGCCGATCCTGATCGTGCACGTCTCGGGAGGCGATCCGCTCGAGGAGATTCGCCGCGCGCGCGACCGCGGGCTGCGGGTGTACGCCGAGACGTGCCCGCAGTACCTCGTGCTCACCGCGGACGAGATGGACCGGCCCGGCTTCGAAGGCGCCAAATACATGTGCAGCCCGCCCCTGCGCGACCAGGCGGGCCAGGAGGCCCTCTGGGAGGGACTGCGCGACGGCCTGCTGCAGGTCTTCTCCTCCGATCACGCGCCGTACCGGTTCGACGACCCGGAAGGGAAGAAGAAACACGGGGCCGACGCGCCGTTCACCAAGGTGCCCAACGGCCTGCCGGGCCTCGAAACACGCCTGCCGCTGCTGTTCTCCGAAGGTGTTGGCAAGGGCCGGATCGATCTCAGCGTGTTTGTCGCGGTGACGGCGACCGCGCCGGCACAGATCTACGGTCTCTACCCCCGGAAGGGCACGATCGCGGTGGGGAGCGACGCCGACATCGCGATCTGGGACCCCGAGCGAGAGCTGACGATCACCCGGAACGTTCTGCACGACCGCATGGACTACACGCCGTATGAAGGCATGAAGGTCACAGGGTGGCCGGTCGTCACGCTTTCCCGCGGCGAGGTGATCTGGAACGATGGCCGGGTTGAGGGCGTGCCGGGGCGGGGGCGTTTCCTGAAACGCGCCCGAAGGGTCCCTGGATTGCCGCCGGATAGTCACGTGCCCGCGCGATGAGGCCCTCGGAGATCCGCTGGTCGGGTATGATCTGAACGCGCGTCCGCGCTCCTCTTGATGCTCGCCCAACAGCACAACCAGCTCGTCCCTCGCCTGTACGAGCGCTCCGGGGCGGCGCGGTGGGGTGTGTCGAGGGAGCGATTCGGCGAGGCGCTGGAGCGAAGCGTCGCGAAGACGTTTCGCGAGGCCGCCGATCCGAGGCCTGACGACATCCGGGCCCACCTCGAGTCGCTGCACGTGACGGATCTCGCGCTCGCCTGCGCGTGTGCGGAGGGAGTCCCGGCCGCCTGGGATCACTTCATCGCCGAGTTTCGCCCGGGGCTCTACGCGACGGGGCGCGCGATGACCCACGACGAGCCCACGGCGCGTGAGCTGGCCGACTCGCTCTACGCGGAGCTCTATGGCCTGGAGGAGCGCGAGGGCAGGCGGCGCTCGCTCTTCGAGTACTTCCACGGCCGCAGCACGCTGGCCACCTGGCTTCGGTCGGTGCTCGCCCAGCGCCACGTGGATCGGATCCGCGAGACGCGGCGGCTCGTGTCGTTCGATGACACCGGCGGCGCGAGCGCCTCCGCGGAGTTCCGGGCGGACCCCGAGCGAGGGCCCGCAACCTTCGGCCTCAGGCGGCCTGGGGCAGGCACTCGCGCGGATCCCGCGCTCGGCGCCTCACAACCGGCCGATCCGGACCGTCGGCCGCTTCTCGGGCTGTTCCTTCGCACGCTCTCAGCCTGCATCGCCGCGCTCGCGCCCGCCGACCGGTTGCGCCTGTCGTATTACTACCTGCACGACCTGACGCTCGCTCAGATAGGCCGCCTTCTCCACGAGCACGAATCGAGCGTGTCGCGGAAGCTCGAGCGGGCCCGCCGCGCGTTGCGGGCAGAGGTCGAACGCCGCCTGCGCGACGACCACCGTCTCGGCGAGGCCGACATCCGGCAGTGCTATGAGGACGCGCTGTCCGGCGGGGCATTCGACCTGGGGCGGCTGATGAAGGAATGCTGCAAGAACGAGGCGCCCGCGCGTTCTATTCAAGGAGACCCGTCATGAGGCGCCACGATGAGCGGGAGATGGACGGGTTGCTGAAGGTCGCGCTGGGCGGCGCGACCGCCCGCGGCTCGGCCGGCCCCTGCCCCGACGCGGAAGAGCTGGCCGCCTACTTCGAGCGTTCGCTGGACGCGGCGTCGATGACGCGGTGCGAGGCGCACGTGGCCTCCTGCCTGGGCTGCCAGGAACGGCTCGCGGCGCTCGTCCGCAGCGAGCCGGTGCCGGTGCCCGCCGCTCGTCCATCGCTCGCATGGCTCTGGTCGCCTCGTAGCCTCGCCTGGGCCACGCCCGCGCTGATCGGTGTCATCGCCGTGACGGTCTGGCTCGCGAGCCGTCCCGGGCGCTTGCCGGAGCAGACCATGCAAATGGCGGCGCGCAGCGCGCCGGAGCAGCCGCCGCTGCCGCCCCTCCAGCGCGAGGTCATCGAGGAACCGGAGCTGAAGCTGCCGCCGGAACCGCCGGCTGCCTCGGCGTGGGCAAAGGGCGGGGCAGTCGCGCGCAACGAGGCAGTGGCCCGCATGGCGGAGGCGCCGAGCCAGGTGGCACCTGTTGCCGTGCCCCCACCCGCTTCCGAAGCGATGAGGGCCAGGGAGCCGGCGGCGCTGGCGAAAGAACAGGCTCCGCCGCCTTTCGAAGAGGCGAAAGCGAAGCAAGCGCCACTGCCGGTGAAAGAGCAGGCTGCGCGGCCCTTGGATGCGGCGAGAGCGAAGGAAGCGGCACCGCTGGCGACAGGACAGGCCGCGGCGCCCCAAGTGCAGGCCAGCGAACGTGTCGCGGACACGGCGATCACACCCCGCAAACCGGGGGCGGCAGCCAGTGGCCTCGCCGCCATCGGCGCGACGCGCCCGGGGGCGCGGACGATTGCCGCACCGGGCGGCCGGTTGATGTGGCGGCTGGGGCCGGGCGGACAGATCGCGCGATCGATCGACGGCGGCCGGTCCTGGCAGGCCTGGATGACCGCTGATGCCGAGTTGCTGGCGGGCTCCGCCCCATCCGACACAGTCTGCTGGATGGTGGGACGGGCGGGCACCGTGCTGCGAACGCACGACGGTCAACAGTGGAATCACGTGGCCTCGCCCGTCAGTCTCGATCTCGTCGGCATCGACGCCGTCGACGCGCAGAACGCCACCGTCACAGCGGCCGACGGAAGCCGGTACGTGACCGGCGACGGCGGTAAGACCTGGCAGAGAGAGTAGAACGCTGTATTGACGTGCGGAGTGCTAGTTGCAGGCTCCGCGCACCCGCTCTGCAAGATCCCGCCCGGTCCTCCGTTCAAAGAGCAGTGGTTGAACTGGAGGACATCATGATGCGTTCCGCCGTGTTCCTGCCGGCCTTCGCCCTCTGCGGGCTCGTCGCCGCCACCGCCGTCGCCCCGGGCGCCCGCCTCCGCGGCGCGTCCCAGGTTCCTGTCCAGCACGCGGCATCGGCGTCGATCGACGACCAGGTCGACGTCGGCCTGACCGTGTACAACTCACGCATCGCGCTCGTACGCGACGTCCGGCAGGTGACGCTGCCGGCGGGCGAGAGCCCGCTGTCTTTCGCTGACATCGCGTCGGCGCTGAACCCCGTCACCGTCCACGTGCGGTCGCTCACCGACCCGGCGCGCCTCGCCGTCGTCGAGCAGAACTACGAGTACGACCTGCTCGAGCCGCAGAAGCTCCTGCAGAAGTACGTGGGGCGCGAGATCACGCTGGTGCGGAACCGGCTGCAGAACGGCACCACCGTGACCGAGGAGGTCAGGGCGACCCTCCTGGCGTACAACAACGGGCCGGTCTGGAAGATCGGGAACGAGATTGTTACCGGGATGCCCACGGACCACTTCCGGTTCCCGGAGCTGCCGGCAAACCTCTACAGCCGGCCCACGCTCGTCTGGCGGCTCGACAACCGCGGGACCGAACGCCAGCGCCTCGAAGTGTCCTATCTCACCGGCGGCCTCTCGTGGTCGGCTGATTACGTGCTGACGGTGGGGCGGGACGACCGGGAGGCGGCGCTCGATGGCTGGGTGACGTTGACGAACGCGAGCGGGGCCAGCTACCGGCGGGCGACGCTGCAGCTCGTGGCCGGCGACCTCCATCGGGTGGCCGAGCGGGCGGAGGTCGACGAGATGCGGGTCGCGAAAGCCATGGCGGCGGCCGAGTCGCCTGCGTCCTTCGCGCGCGAGGCGTTCAACGAGTATCACCTCTACAGCCTCAACCGGCGCACGTCGATCGAGGAGAAGCAGACCAAGCAGCTCGCGCTCCTGTCCGCGCCTGCCATTCCCGTCGAGAAGCGGTTCATCGCCGAAGGGCAGCGGTTCTACTACCATAACGCGCAGCACCCGGGCTCGCCGCTGAAAGACGCGGTCAAGGTCTACTACACGTTCCGCAACGAGGAGCCATCAGGGCTCGGGATGCCGCTGCCGGCCGGGGTCGTGCGGGTGTACCAGGCGGACTCGAAGGGGTCGCTGCACTTCGTCGGCGAGGACCGGATCGACCATACGCCGAAGGACGAGACGCTGAACCTCCAGGTGGGCAGCGCCTTCGACATCGTCTGCGAGCGGAAGCAGACCGACTACCGGCACCTGAGCGACACGGTCTGGGAGCTGGCCTACGAGATCACGCTCCGCAATCACAAGACGACGCCGATCCGCGTGGAGGTGAACGAACCGATCGGGGGCGACTGGGAGATGATCAGCGCGTCGCATCGCTGGGTGAAGACCGAGGCATGGGCCGCGCGCTTCGACGTGCCGGTGACGGCCGAGGGGTCGGCGACCTTGAAGTATCGCGTGCGGATCCGATGAGGTTGGCTAGGATCGCTTGAAAAGCGCCGCGCGAAGGCGGCAAGATGGTTTCACCTGACCGTTTCGGGTGAACGAGCATCGGTTTCTGCGAACGCGGCGGGACGGGGCGGGGCGAGTCCAGGGCGATTTGCCCTAAGCAGGAAAGTGGCCGCGCGAACCAGGGGCGGCGCGCACGGTCTCGAAGGACGGCCTTACCTACGCCTGGACATCGCGCGGTAGCACGCGGCCAGAACTGCGGCGTCGTGGAGCTGAGAACGCCTCGCCCTATTCGATTCGGATGCTGCCGGATGACGCCCGAAGTCGAACCGACGGTCCGCCGCCACGGACCTTGCCCGCGATCCTGTGCCGGCCGATCGTTTCGGCTACCGTCACTGGATGCCGTGTATCGATGCTTCCCGAGGTGGTCTGTGCGTCCAGGTCGAAGGCGGCCGTCTCGGGCACAGCGAGCGTGACGCTCCCCGAGGAGCTCGAGACCTGCCACTCGCCCGAAGGCATCCCCTGCACGAACACGCTGCCGCTCGAGCTCGTCACGTGGAGCGGCCCCTGGACCCCCTGCAGCCGCACGCCGCCCGAGCTGGCCGACACGCGGACCTCGCCTGCGGCAGACTGCGTCACCTCGACGCTGCCGCTCCCCGTCGACACGTCAGCCGTTCCGCGCACCTCGCGAACTCGGACCGAGCCGCTGCCCGTCCTGGCGCTCAGCCCTCCTCCTGCCTTCTCGACTTCGATGGTGCCCGAGCCGGCCGATGCCGTCACCTGGCCGTCGATGTTGCCCAGGCGCAGCCCGCCCGACCCCGTCCGCGCGTCAACGGGACCGGCGATGTCGCCGATGCGCTGAGAGCCCGAGCCCGAGCGCGAGCGAAGGTGGCATTGGGCGGGCGCCGTGATCTGGTAGCTGATACTCACGTTCCGGCTCATCTCCGGGTCGTCGATGCGGCCGATGTGGATCGCGTTGCCGGCCTGCTCGATGGGCGGATGCGATTCGAGGTACCGCACCTTCTCCTCTGCACCCCGGCCCGACCCGAGCCAGGAGTCGCCCACCCTGATACGGCCGACCACGCGGACCGAGCCAGCCGGCCCCGCTTGCACCTCGATGCTGCCCGACCCGGTCGTGACATCCAGCTCGACGGCGCCCGACACGGTCAACGTCCGGTCGAACGAGCCTTCTACAGGCTGGCCCGTTGCGAGCGCGGGTACGCAGGCGAGCGTCATGCCGGCCAGCGCTGCGAGAAAGAGCGGGGAGGGAGGTCGAACGGCGGGAAGACGGTTCATGACCAAGTACTCCTTGGGATGGCTGGCAGCCGGAGCTACGCCTTCCGCTCCTTGCGGGCCGAACCGCCATCCAGGGGATTTGACGAAAAAACCAGCGCTGGGGTTGCCCGCCTCCCGACAGCGTCCGTGGGGAGTCATTCTGGCCGAGCGCGGGCCCCGCGGGCGTCGCCTCGAATGGCAACCCACCTTCGTGGTCCGCTACTTGAAGTGTTTCTCCAGCTCGGAGAGCGGCACGTTGCCGACGATCGTGTCGCCGTTCACGATGAAGGTGGGCGTCGCGTTCACGCCGAACTGCACCTGGCCATCCTGCTGGATCTTGAGGATCCCCTGCTGCAGGGCGCTGCTGGCCTTGCAGGCGTCGATTGTCGCCTGCGACATCCCGAGTCCCAGCATCACCGTGGCCAGACCCTGGGAAGGGCTCCCCGACGTCCACGTGCTTTGCGTGCGGAGCAGCTGCTCGATCACCTCGAAATAGCGCGCCTCGCCCGCGCAGCGCGCGAGCATGCCCGCCTGCAGACTCGGGGAGTCGAGCGGGAAGTCGCGGAAGATGAACCTGGCGTTGCCGGTGTCGAGGTGCTTCGTCTTGAGCTCGGCGAGCGTCACCGCATGGAAGTTCGCGCAGTGCGGGCAGGTGAACGACGAGTACTCGATGATCGTGTTCGGCGCCGACGAGCTGCCCATGGCCTTGTCGGCGAGCATCTCGTCGAGCGATGGCAACGTGACGGGGCCCGGCGGCGGTGACGGGCTCGTCGGGCTGGCCGGGGTGGAACTGCCTCCGCAGGCCACGGCCAGAGCAGCCGCGAGGCCGGCGATCAGAAAGGCTGGGAACCGGCGGGCGTGTCCCATCGTACCTTCGATGGGGGCGTTCGACCTGCCTCTCACCGATCGTCCTTCGACACGCTTGAGGACGCGGCGTGGCCCGCTGAGGCCAGGGCGAGCCGCGCGAGATCATACGTCCACCCGGCCACCCCGCACGCTGGCGGCAGCCCGGGTCGGCCCAGTTCGGCCAGTGGTGTGCACGCCCGGCCGCCGGTGCGTGTGCTAGACTCGGTCGGATCCGGTTGAACGTGCTCGCGACAACTGCGGGACCAGAGCCATCAGGAGGCCTGTATGAATCGGCATCGGATCGCGTTCGCTGTGACGGCTCCACTCATGCTGGCCTGCGCGATCGCGTCGCTCGTCGCCGTGCATGCCGCGCAAGCGCCGTCGCTCCAGTACCCTCAGCCCCGCAAGGGCGACGTGGTCGACGACTACTTCGGCACGAAGGTCGCCGATCCCTACCGGTGGATGGAGGACCTCGACTCGCCGGAGGTGAAGAGCTGGGTCGAGGCGGAGAACGCGGTGACGTTCAAGTACCTGGAAGCCCTGCCGCTGCGGGCCCACTTTCAGAAGCGGATCACCGAGCTGTGGAACTACCCGAAGGTCTCGGCGCCCTACTACGAAGGCGGCCGGTGGTTCTACACGCGCAATTCGGGGCTGCAGCGGCAGTCGGTCGTCTATGCGCGCCCGTCGCTGACGGCGCCCGAGACGGTGGTGCTCGATCCGAACCAGTTGTCGCCGGACGGATCAATCGCGATGTCCGGCTTCGTCCCTGCGCCCGACGGCAAGCACTTCGCGTATGGGCAGTCGGAAGGCGGGTCCGATTGGTCGACGTACTACGTGCGCGAGCTTCCCGGCGGCACGCAGTTGCCCGACACGATCCGCTGGGTGAAGTTCAGCGGCCTGGCGTGGACGAAGGACGGCAAGGGCTTCTTCTACGGCCGCTACCCGGAGCCGCCCGCCGGCAAGGCGCTGCAGGTCGCCGTTCGCGACAAGCGGATCTACTACCACGTGGTCGGCACGCCGCAGTCGGCCGACCGGCTGATCTACGAGCGCCCGGATGAGCCCACCCTGTTCATCAACGGGGACGTCGACGAAACCGGACGCTACCTGTTCATCGTCACGAACAAGGGGACCAGCAACAAGAACGAGCTGTTCGTCAAAGACATGGGCACGCCGCTCGCGCCGAACCTCGACGCGCCTTTGGTTCCCCTCTATCCAGGACACACCGCGGCCTACGAGCCGCTCGGCGTCGTCAAGGGCGTTCTGTACCTGCTGACCGACCGCGACGCGCCGAACAAGAAGGTCGTGTCGGTCGCGATCGACAAGCCCGACCCGGCGAACTGGAAGACGGTGGTGCCCGAAGGGAAGGACGCCATCGAGTCGGCAGGGCTCATCGCCGGGAAGATCGCCGTCAACGCGCTCCAGGACGTGGCGAGCGCGGTGAGGTTCTACGAGCTCGACGGCCGCGCCGGCGCCACGATCAAGACGCCGGGCCTGGGGGCCGTCGCGGGGCCAATCGGCCGGTTCGATCGCCCCGAAGCGTTCTACGCGTTCACGTCCCCCCTCTATCCGACGACGGTGTTCCGGTTCGACCCGGCCAGCGGGCAGAGCACGGCCTTCGAGCCGCCGAAGCTGACCTTCGAGCCGGCGCAGTTCGAGACCGAGCGGGTGTTCTTCACGTCGAAGGACGGCACGCGGGTACCGATGTTCATCACCCACAAGAAGGGCCTGAAGAAGGACGGGACGAACCCCACGATGCTGTATGGGTACGGCGGGTTCGACATCGCGACGCTGCCCACGTTCCGCGCCGACGTGCCCGCCTGGCTCGAGCGGGGCGGCGTCTGGGCCACGGCCAACATGCGCGGCGGCAGCGAGTACGGCGAGGCGTGGCACGAGGCGGGGATGAAGGAGAAGAAGCAGAACGTCTTCGACGACTTCATCGGCGCGGGCGAGTACCTCGTGCGCGAGCGCTACGCGTCGCCGGCGACACTCGCCGTCATGGGCGGGTCGAACGGGGGGCTGCTGGTGGGCGCGGTGATGGAGCAGCGCCCGGACCTGTTCGCGGTCGCGCTGGCCGCCGTCGGGGTGATGGACATGCTCCGGTACCACAAGTTCACGGGCGGCGGCGCGTGGGCGACCGAGTACGGCTCCTCGGAGGACCAGACGGCGTTCACGTGTCTCTTCAAGTACTCGCCGCTCCACAACATCAAGCCGGGCACCTGTTATCCCGCCACGCTCGTGACGACGGCGGACCACGACGACCGGGTGGTGCCGAGCCACTCGTTCAAGTTCACGGCGACGCTGCAGGCGGCGCAGGGATGCAGTCGCCCGGTCCTCATCCGCGTGGAGACGCAGGCATCGCACGGCTACCGGCCGACCGACAAGCGCATTGCGGAACTGGCCGACGAGTGGGCGTTCGCGGCGGCGAACATGCGGAGCGGGGCACCGACGACCCCCGAGCAGTAGTTCCAGCCTTCTTCACCCCGGCTCGCCTGGTGGTTTTCCGCCCGGCCACGCGGAGGTATACGGGGAGTACGATGCACGTCTCCCAGGTCTGAGTGCGAGCAGGGAAGGGAATCAGGCGAGCCGCATCAGCGTGGCATCCAGGAGCCGCGACTGGCCGGTGGCGCGCTGCCACTGGACGAGAATCGTGCTCTGGTAGGTACCCTCGATCACGCCACCGGGGCCCTGGCCCTGCCCGTCCGACACCAGTAGGCTCACGGACCGCTTCATGCGGAGGAACCGGGCCGCGGGAACCGCCAGCGCGCGGGTGAGCAGGCGTTCGACCATCGACTCGCGCAGCCCGAGCCGATCCATCAGCTCGTTGACGACGTGGACCAGGTCGTACTTGGCGTATCCCAGGGTCTTGGTGGGCACCGCGCGCGGGTCGGCGATCACGTGCCGGGCCTTCTCGGCGGCGAACCGCAGCGGATCGCGCAACACCTCCAGCAGATCGTGGCGCATCAGGAGGGTCTCGTACTCATTCACCGTCAGCCCGGCGTGGCGTTCCGTGTCATCGAGCGCCAGGCGCACGCGCCCTTTTGCGACACCGTGGCGCGTGACGAGATCGGAGATCTGCTGGTAGACGCCGAGGCGTGGGTCCTTGAGGTTGACCGAGTCGACCGCGTGCGAGGAGACCGGCACCTCGATCTGCAGCCGGGCCACCTCTTCCTCGTCGTGATACCCGATGACCCGCGTGTGCCGCCGGCGCGCGCCTCCCGCGTGCACGCCGTCGAGATCCACGAAGCAAATCGGTTCGGCGGGACGGTTCGGGTAGGCGACGCAGGTCTTCAGCCCCGCGGCGATGAATGCGAGATGGGAGTCGGCGTTGCGAGGCTCGACCCGGCGTTGATCGCGGTCGAGCTCGGTGCGCCGATCGAGGTCATCGTGCTGGTAGTCCGCCCCTTCGGGGAAGACCGCCCTGAACGCCTCGACGTACCCGGCGGTCCGCCGGCCGGCCCCGAGGCGCGATGCCATGCTGCGCTCCAGAAACCCCGCCGTCGTATGGGATGACCAACAAAGGCAATTGGGGTACGGGGCGAGCGCCTCCCGCTGCTCGGGACGAAGCCGCCCGCGCAAATCGAACATGTCGAAGCGAGCGCGGGGGACAACGTCGACGGCCAGGTCCAGCGGCTCTGAAGACAAGGGCACCCTCGCAGAACGGGTGAACCTGCAGAGAGTAACCTACTTGTGGGCCCGGCGCAAACGACACGTCTATCCCTGGCACGCGCAGCGAGAGGGTCTGGACGATCCTGCGCGAGAAGGGGGTGGCGGAGTAGCTTACCAAACCTGAAAACCTCTTACCGCGCCCGTAAGGCACCCGGGGCCTGCCCGGCGCCTTTAAGGGTGTTCCCGGTCGAGCTGCGGTACCTCAAGTGGCAGGGGTGTTGCTCACCAGACTGGAGGCAGGCGACCTCACCGCTGGCTGCGCCTGCATTCTGCGCGGACATTCGGGTTTCAGTGTGGAAGGAGCATGACCATGCGATCTTGGGCACTTGGTGGAGCCGCGTTGGCTCTTACGGCGGCTGTCGGGATGTCGGGTTGCGGAGGAAGCTCGAGCTCCACGCCCACCTCGCCCACGCCCGGTGGCGGCGGCGGGGGGGCCACTACGATCACCATCGCGGGTAACAATGGCGCGCAGTCCTTTGCGCCCAACCCTGCGAGCGCGAGTCAGGGTTCGACCGTGGTGTGGAAGCACTCCGACAACACCACCCATCACATCGTGTTCAACCACGGCTCGCTGGACACGGGCGACATCGCACCCGGCGCGTCCAGCCCGGCGATGCAGATGAACGTGAACGGCGCCAACGATCACTGCACGATTCATCCCACCATGGTCGGTAGCATCAACTCGTCCACCGGTGCGCCGCCACCATGTCAGGGTGACTACTGCGGCTGATCCCGGGCACGGCGGGAGCGGCCGGAAGGCCTGGCGGAAGGTGCTGGCGGAGAACCTCACTGACCGTCGGGCCATCAAGGCGCTGGTACGCGAGTGGAGGCCGGACCATTTGCGGGCTTGAAGGCTCGCTGCACGATCTGGCCCCGTCGGCGCAGCAGGGATCGGAGTGCCGTCCATGGTGACCGGCATTCGCCTCGCGTTCCGGCAGGGCCGCCCTTCTCGAACCCGTTTACTGTGACCTGGTCGACCGCCGATCCTCGGCCGATGCCTGTGGCTGCTCGATCCGCACGTCGATCGACTGCTCGATCGAGCGCAGGGCAGGCATTTCCTCGGGCGCGACGAGCGTCAGAGCAGTGCCAGCGGCTTGGGCGCGACCGGTCCGCCCGACGCGATGCACGTAGGCGTCGGCGGTGTCTGGCACCTCGTAGTTGATGACGTGGCCGATGCCATAGATGTCGAGGCCCCGCGCCGCGATGTCGGTGGCGACGAGCACCTTGTAACGGCCGCCGCGGAAGCCTTCGACCGCCGCGGTGCGCTGGCTCTGCGTGCGATCGGCGTGCAGCGACGCGCAGCGGATCCCGCGCGCGGTGAGTCGCTGGCCGAGCCGGTCGGCCCAGCGCTTGGTTCTCACGAACACGAGCGCCGGCTCCTCGGCGCGGCGCAGGAATCCCGCCAGCCAGTCCGTCTTCTGGTCGCGCGGCACGACGTGCGCCAGGTGCGTGATGGTCGACGCCGGCCCTCGCGCCTGCCCGATCTGGACGTACTTGGGCTGCCGCATGATCTGCGTGGCCAGCTCGGTGACATCCCGCGACATGGTGGCCGAGAAGAGCAGCGTCTGCCGCCCGGCGGGCAGCGTCGAGACGATGCGCCGGACGTCGGGCCAGAAGCCCATGTCGAGCATCCGATCGGCCTCGTCCAGGACGAGCACGTCGAGTGCCCCGAAGTCGGCGGCGCCGCTGTTCAGGTGGTCGAGCAGCCGGCCCGGCGTGGCGACGACGAGATCCGCGCCGCCGCGCAGCGCATGCGCCTGGGCGTCGGCGCCGACGCCGCCGTACACGGCCACGCCCGACAGCGGCGTGTGGTAGGCGAAGCCCTGGAAATCGTCTTCGATCTGCACGGCCAGCTCGCGCGTCGGCTCGAGCACCAGGACGTGCGTCCTGGGGCGGCCCGCCGGCGAGGCGCCCGCGGGCGTGCGCGCCAGCAGGCGCGTCATGATCGGCAGCAGGAACGCGGCGGTCTTGCCGGTGCCCGTCTGCGCACAGGCGATGACGTCGGCGCCGTCGAGCACGAGCGGAAACACGGCGCTCTGAATCGGCGTCGTGCGGACAAACCCGCGGTCGGCGATGCCGGGCCGCAGGCGCGGGTCGAGCGGCACCGCCGCGAAGTCGACCGGTGCCGGATCGTGGCGCGCGGCCTCGAAGACAAGCTCAGGCTTCAGTCGGGACGTGACGTGGTGGCCGGGGACTGGTCGGGTGGACGGTCGCGGGCCGCGCGGGCGCCGCGTGTGGTGGCGAATCGTTGTTGTGGAATCCAAAGCGCGTCAAGCGGGGAGGGCGTTTCTGAGGGCGGCCCAAGACGGGTCCAGACGACAGATGACTACGTCCTTCGCTCAATCCTCCTCATCAGGATCTGAACTGTGTCGGGCTTCCAGCCGCAGGCTGCGGCCTTCAGCACAACCGCTGAAGCCTCGATCCTGAAGTCTGAAGCCCACGTGTGACTGTCAGTATGGCACAAACGGCGCCGTTGCGCAAAACCGAGCCCCGAGATGAGACCTGGGCCGCCCGAGACCTCGGGCTCCGCGGCCTCTGCGCTGAGCCGCCGGAGACTTGTCCCGCTGACGCGCGGGGGGGTCGCACCGGACTATAATCCGCGAATGGATCCCGCCGCCTTGCCGTTCCCGACCACGACATCCCGCCCCGGCGATCCTCCGGTCGAGATCGCGGGGCTCGGCACTGCCCAGCCGCCGTTCGTCCTGACGCAGGCGGAGGCGCTCGCGTACGGGCTGGCGCTGGTGAAGATGAACGACCAGATCCGCAGCCTGTTTACGCGCGTGATGAGCGCCGACGGCATCGAGACGCGGCACATCGGCGTCGAGCAGATCACCGATCTGCTCGACACCGACCACGAGCGCAAGCTGGCGCGCTTCGAGCGCTGGGGTGTCGCGCTCTCGACCGGCGCCCTCCAACAGGCGCTCTCGGCCGCTGGCGCCGAGCCCGAAGCCCTCGATTTCCTCGCGGTGACCACGTGCACCGGGTACCTCTGTCCCGGGCTGAGCGCGTACGTGAGCGAGACGTGCCGGCTGCGGCCGGACATCCGCCGCGTCGACTTGGTCGGCATGGGGTGCGGCGCCGCGCTGCCGGCGCTCGAGCAGGCGCGCGACTTCGTCTTGGCGCACCCGGGTGCGACCGCGGCGGTGGTGAGCACCGAGATCTGCAGCGCGGCCATGGTCCTCGGCGACGCACCGGACCTGGTCGTGTCGAACGCGATCTTCGGCGATGGGTCGGCCGCAGCCGTGCTGAGAGCATCCAGCCCGGATGCGGGCCTGCAAGGGAAAGACGGGTCGTGTCGCCCGCGGTTCGTGGCGTTTCGATCCCTGCTGGCCACCGCATGGCGGGACTGCCTGCGCTTCCGCACCGAGCGCGGGCACCTGCGCAACGTGTTGAGCAGGGATGTCCCGGCAAGGGCCGGGGAGGCCTGCAGCACGCTGGTGCGCCAGTTGCTGGCGGATCACGGCCTGAAGGTGCCGGACGTGGATCGCTGGGTGGTGCATGCGGGCGGCAAGGCCGTGCTGGACGCGGTGGAGCAGGCGCTGGCGCTCCCATCCGCTGCGCTGGAGTCGGCCCGTGCGGTGCTGCGGTCCTGCGGCAACATGTCGTCGCCCACCGTGCTCTTCGTCCTCCAGGAAGCGCAGCGCAGGCGCCCGCCTCGTCGCGGCGAGCGGGCCATCGTCACCTCGTTCGGGGCCGGCTTCGCGGCGCACGCCGCGCTGGTCGAGTACTGAGCCGCTTGGTTCTTTCGGCGGGAAGCCTGACGACGGCTGCCTGCAGCCGTGGCCCGAGGACATCTGGCCGCTTCCACGGGTCTGTGTGACCGGCTGGCGGACGGATGGCAGTTGGCTGAGCCTCGGGCGTCGAGTATGATCGACAGAGTCGGGGCGTAGCGCAGCCTGGTAGCGCACCTGCCTTGGGCGCAGGGGGTCGCTGGTTCAAATCCAGTCGCCCCGACCACCTCACCAGAGAATCTTCACAACGTACAGAGCGCACGCGAAAGCGAGCGATCGCGTCCGGGTCCTGTCCGCGAACAGCCCACTCGGGTGCTCGGCGACAAGCACTTGTCAGCTGTGACGCCTCCGCGCCCGAGCGGCGGGGTCCCCAACGCGGCAGCCGCGTTGGGGTGCCTCGGGCGCCCGTTCGCGGCCACCCGCCTCAATCAGTGCCGTTGCCGAGTGCACCTATTTTGGGTACAATCGTCCCTTAAATGGGTGCATCTAGACCAGCATCAATGGTCGCTCCGACCAACGCTGACGCCCTCTCCTCGGCCCTTTTTGGTAGAACTCGCAGGACGATTCTCGCGCTGCTCTACGCCCACCCGGACGAGAGCTTCTATCTGCGTCAGATCGCGCGGTTCGTCGAAGGCGGTCAGGGGGGTGTACAGCGCGAGCTGCGGCGATTGACCGATGCACAAATCATCCGGCGCACCATGCGTGGCCGTACGGCGTTCTATCAAGCGAACCGCGACTGCCCGATCTTTCCCGAGCTTCACGGTTTGGTGCTCAAGACTGCCGGTGTTGTGGAAGTGCTTCGGGCCGCGCTCACGCCACTTGCCGATCGCATCCAATTGGCGTTCGTGTACGGTTCCGTCGCGAGAGGGGAGCCTAAGGCAGGGAGCGGTATCAACCTGTTCGTCGTCGGTCCTGTCGGTTTCGGTGAGGTGGCAGAAGCGCTAGCGGATGCGCAATCCCGGCTCGCCCGAGACGTCAATCCAACGGTCTATGACCTGACGGATTTTCAAAGCCGCCTCGTAAAGAAGGAGCATTTCGTCAGCGCTGTCGTGGAGCAGCCAAAGCTGTTCGTGATTGGATCAGAGCATGAGCTTGACCAACTGGCACGCCGCCGGCTGGCTCGTCGAGCATAGGACGACCCCTGAAGAACTACGCGACCTGTTCGCCGTCGCCGAGCGCGACTTGAAGGACAGCGCCGTGACAGGAATCAGCTCTGATACGCAGCGCGGGATGAGGATCACGGGCCACCTGTGCTCGGTCGGCTTCCGCGAGGCGGCGGCGCTCGGCATCGACGACCTCGAGGGCGGGACCGGCTACGATTCGGCGAAACTGATCGACGCCGCGCGCGGCACGGTCGGGATCCGGTGAGGTCTTGGAGGATCAGGCGCCCCTGAGGCCAAGGAGGACACTTCTTGACGCGAGTCGACAACGCATTGGAGACCCTTGCTGCTTCCGGGCACAACTGCAGTCAGGCCGTGCTGGCTGCCTTTGGACCCGACCTTGGTCTTGATCGCGACGCGTGCCTGAGCGTGGCCAGGGGCTTTGGTGGGGGCATCGGGCGGCTCGGCGAAACCTGCGGGGCAGTGACGGGCGCCGTCATGGTGCTCGGCCTCCGCGAGTCCGGAGCGCGCGATCCTGAGGAAGCCAAGGAAAGAACCTATCGCCGCGTTCGCGTGTTTTTCGAGCGTTTTCGGTCGCAGCACGGCTCCACCGTCTGTCGCGCCCTGATCGGGTGTGATCTGAGCACGCCCGCTGGGCTTGATCACGCACGGGCCGCAGGACTGTTCACAACACGGTGCCCAGCCTTTGTGCGCAGCGCGGTCGAGTTCCTGGAGGAGCTCCAGTGAGAGCGCTCTAGTGGCTGGCTACGGTTGCATGGTCTTCGCGTTGCTCCCCTCCAGTAGTCGACGGATCTGCTTGACGGCGTAGTCGACCTTCATGTCGTCCTTCGCGGAGAAGCCCGAGAACTTCGACAACGAGCCGGTCTTCGAGCTGATCAGCAGCAGGCTGAACAGCATCGAGGCGGCCACGAGCAACGGGATGATGGTCGAGACAAACGGCCCGAGGAAGCGGCGCCGCACGGCGACGTTGAAGTACAGCTCGGGCGGCGCCTTCAGTCCCTCGAAGCCCTCGAAGCCAACGTTCGCATTGTACCGCGCCGGACGGTAGTCGAAGGAGCTGCCCGTGACGTCCCACCCCGGCAGGACAAGGTCCTCGGCCACGCCCGGCTGCAGGACGGGGTTCATCATCTGGTACGACGTCAGATCGGGCACCAGCGCGGTCGTCTCGTCGATCGCCGACGGGCGCAGTGGATGGCCGCCCAATGCAGCGTCGTATCGCCTGACTCCCACGCCGTCTCACACACGGTCGCGCCGCTCGTCACGAGGTCGCGTTGCGCGTGACTGAGGTAGTGCCCCTCGGCCGAGAAGACGAACGCGTAGCCCGAGGTCCCGAGCGCCAGCGAGTCGAGGGCCTTGTTGAGCTGGTCGAGCGAGACGGTCGCGAACACCACGCCGGACGGGTCGTCGCGAGGGGGTCGGCGCCAGGACGGAAGAACGGCACGCAGTACATCGCAAGCATCCCTTCTCCGGCCGGCCCGGCGAGCGGCTCGTTCCACTGAGAGCGTGTCGCGACCGAGATCGTCGGCCGCCGTCTGGGTGAGGGGCACGACCCCGCGCAGCAGGGCGTCGAGCGAGGCGGCGGTCCGCGCCGTGTCGGCGCGGGCACGGACGATCGCCTGGCTGGCGACGCGGCGGGAGGTCTGGACGTTATCTCGAGCACACCGGGGGCGCGCACGGCCTACCCGCACGTCTTCGGGCTGGGAATCACGCAGATGAACTGCAGCGGACCGCTCCGATCGGCGACGAAGCAGTGCATCTCCTCGGGAGCCACGTAGACGCAATCGCCCGCGCGAAACGGAATCTCCTGGCCGTCCTTCGGCCGGACTGCTCCCGACCCCTTCACGACGAAGACCTCGTGCTCCCACGGATGGGCGTGGAACGGTGTGCTGGCGCCCGCGTTGAGATCGAAGATCCGCATCGCGAAATTCGGCGCGCCATCCTTGTCGGTAATCAGCTCGCGCAGCGTCACGCCCGCGGGGGTGTGCGACGAGGTGGTGGGAGGTACATGGCTGGATCTCTTGACGAACATCGGTCCTCCTACGGAAGGATGCCGGGCCCCTGCCTTGCCGTGCGACGAGGGCAAACCCTTCCCTGTTGGACAGGGGTGGTCGCGCAGGCCTCGCAGTCAGAGTCTCAGGCTTCTCCCAGGGAAGAGATTTCTCCTCCCCACCCTCCGCGCCATTCCGTCTCCTTTTTCTGGCCGGCACCAGCCTTACGCCCCCCCGACCCTCCCACGCCAGCCAGCCTTGTTCAGAGCCGCCCCGTAGGGCCGAGTCTACTCCTCCCCGTGAGCCCCATGATCGCCGCCCTTGACAACCGGGGGCAGGCCGCTTAGGATTGATTCGTCATTTCGCTATCTGTGGATATGACCATCGAATCGACCAGTGCCCTGGACGGCCCGCCAGCGGCATTGCGGTCGGTGCGGGCATTCACGGATACGTGCCCGAGAACTTGATGGCTTCCTTCATGAGTAGGAGCGCGTGGTGGGGCCGGCATCCTCCTGGTCGGCTACCTCTTCAACGTGTTGCTCTGAGGATGGACCGTTGGCGGGAAACCAAAGCCGGGTCGACGGCTCGCCATTTCGTCACGTGAGGAGCGGAAGCATGAGCAAGCGCGTCAGGATTGCGATCCCCATTGTCCTGGCGGTCGCGATCGTTGCGGTCGTCAGTCTGAAGCAGAGGTCGCGGGAGTCGGCAATGACTGAGGCAACGCTCGCCCCGGTCAGTAATAACGTCTGGGGCGACTCGGGCCCCGCGGAAGCGACCCGCGAAGAGCTGCCCAGACTCGTCGACGTGGGCGCCGAGCAATGCATTCCGTGCAAGATGATGGCGCCGGTTCTCCAAGAGCTTCGCGTCGAGTATGCGGGTGTGCTGCAGGTCGACTTCGTCGACGTGTGGAAGAATCCCGCGGCCGGTGAGCCGTACAACGTCCACCTCATCCCGACGCAGATCTTCTATGGGTCGTCCGGGCAGGAACTGTTCCGCCACCAGGGCTTCATCTCCAAGGAGGACATCCTGCAGACGTGGAAGCGTTTGGGCTACGACCTGAAACCCGCCCCGGCCAAGGGGTGAGGAGCGAGCGGCGTGGACGTCCTCTTCACGGCGCTGTCGCGGGCGGTCGAAGGCGGGACAGCCATGGCGTTCATGGCGGCCTTCGGGTGGGGAGTGGCGAGCATCCTGCTCAGCCCCTGTCATCTGGCCAGCATCCCCCTCATCGTGGCCTTCATCAACGGGCAGGGGCGCATGTCGACCGCCCGTGCCTTCTCGCTGGCGGCGCTCTTCGCGGGCGGCATCCTCGTCACGATCGCTCTGGTCGGCGCCGCGACCGCCGTGGCAGGTCGCATGCTGGGCGACGTCGGCTCGATCGGCAGCTACCTGGTGGCCGGTCTGTTCTTCGTGATCGGGTTGCACCTGCTCGATGTCCTGCCGCTTCCATGGAACGGCTGGTCGGGCCCGCGCACCGGGGCGAAGGGGGCCGCGGCGGCCCTGCTGCTCGGTCTCGTCTTCGGCGTGGCGCTCGGACCCTGCACCTTCGCCTACATGGCTCCCATGATCGGCGTCACATTCAAGGTGGCCGGCGCCCAGCCGCTCTTCGGTCTCGCGTTGCTGCTGGCGTATGGGGTCGGCCACTGCACCGTGATTGTGCTGGCGGGCACCTCAGCCGAGTGGGCGCAACGGTACTTGGACTCGGAGGGGCAAGGGCGGCGCGCTCTGTACCTGCGGCGTTGCTGCGCGATCCTCGTTTTGGTCGGCGGGTTGTATCTCGTGTACACCGCGCGCTGAGATTCGGCCTGGTGCCTCGAGCGACCGGCGCGGGCGCGATCGGCCTCGCGTTTCTCGCTGTGCCGCTGGCCCGGTGGAACGGGAGATGGCCATGAGTACCGTCTACGACTATACGAAACGAACCGAGTACGGCCGGGACGCGGCCCGGATGAGGGCGGCGCACCGGGTTCTCCACGAGGAGTACGAGTCGCGCGCAGAACGGTATGACACGCAGTTGGGCGACGTGGTGGGGGTCGAGCCGACGGGCAAGACGACCGACGAAAAGGTGGTGCTGTTGCGCGAGTGGCGGGAGGCGCGCTTCCAGAAACTGGTCGATGCCGTGTACGCGCGCCGGGGATGGACGCCGCACGGGGTCCCGACGTTGGAGACGTTGAGGAAGCTCCAGATCGCCCTGCCGGAAGTGGTTGCCGTAGTGAAACCGCACGTGCAGGCGAGCACCTGAGGGCGTCGATCGGGAGACCATCATGACGAATCGCGTGCCGCAACTCGTGGTGTTTGCCTGCGTCCACAACGCCGGCCGTTCTCAGATGGCCGCCGCCTTCTTCAACGCGCTGGTCGATCCCTTCCGCGCACGCGCCGTCTCTGCGGGCACACGACCGGGGGCGCGGGTGCACGCCGTCGTCGTCGAGGCGATGCGCGAAGTCGGGATCGACGTGAGCCATGCCACGCCGCGACTTCTGACACCTGAGGTTGCCGCTGGCGCCGTTCTCCTGGTGACAATGGGTTGCGGGGAGGAATGCCCGATCGTGCCGGGTGCGCAGCGCGAGGACTGGCCGCTCGAGGACCCCGCCAACCTCCCAATCGAGCGGGTTCGGGCGATTCGCGATGATCTCCGGGAGCGTGTCGTTGTCCTGGTCGAGAAGCATGGGTGGAGGCGATCCTGACATCCGCCGGCCCCGGGACCGGCCCGCCGCACAACCTGAAAGAGAGGAGTCATGCGTCAAGCGACGTTCGAGTCGCCCCGCGTCGCCGAGTTCGTGAAGGCGCGCGGGGGCGTGCTGAGAATCATGACCGACACCATCATGGTCGGTTGATGACGCGCCGAACGCGGCCCGGTCGGGTCGCTGATCACTCCGGACAAGCCGGAGGAGTACGAGGGGTTCCAGGCGGACGGCGTCACCGTGTTCGTCCACCGCGAGGTCCTCGAGCAGCGCAGGCAACCAGGTTCGGTGGAGTTCGTGTTCGGGCTGTTTGGCCGGTGCCGTCTCCTGCTGGTTGCACCGTGACGGCGAACGCCGTGGTGTGAGGGCTGTGGCCAGCCGGCAAAACCGCCTGCCGCCCGTCTGGCAGGTCTCGAGTCAGGGCTTGACACGGGGCACTCACGATTCTACACTTAGTCAGATAGGGAAGTGACGAAATGATGCACCCAACGGACGCGCCCGCAGCGCTGAACGATTTCGTTGAAGTGGCAAAAGCGCTCGCCCACCCAGGTCGCCTGCGCGTACTCGCGATGCTCCGTGAGGGGGCGCTCTGCGTCTGCCAGATCACCTCCGTGCTCGAGCTGGCTTCGTCGACGGTTTCCGCGCATCTCTCCGACCTGCGGCGAGCCGGCCTGGTGACCGAGCAGAAGCGCGGCAAGTGGGTTCATTACCGGCTGACGCAAAGCGAGTCGCTTGGCCGTCTGGTTTCGGAGGCCCTGCGACTCGTCGTGGATGATCCGCAGATTCGCGAGGACGCGCGGGTGATCGAGGCGCTGCGCGCGGTCCCCGTGGACGATTTGTGTCGGGCCGGACTCGACCTAAAAGCCGTCGGGGTGAAACCGTTGCTGACGACGGTCACCCCGTCCAACGGGGAGTAGTCAACGGCATGTCAGCTCAAACCAAACGGCTCAATGTCTTCGAGCGCTACCTCACCCTCTGGGTGGCCCTCTGCATGGTGGCGGGCGTCGTCGTGGGCAAGATGTTTCCGACTCTCACGGACGCACTGCGCGGGCTCGAGTTCGGCAGCGGCAGCCAGATCAACATCCCGATTGCCGTCCTCATCTGGCTGATGATCTACCCGATGATGCTCAAGATCGATTTCTCGAGCATCATCCGCGTCGGGCAGCGTCCACGCGGCCTCGTCATCACACTGGTCGTCAACTGGCTGGTGAAGCCCTTCTCGATGGCCTTCCTCGGCTGGTTGTTCTTCAAGCACTTCTTCCTCCCGCTCATCGGCCCCGAGTTAGCAGGACAGTACACGGCGGGTGTGATCATCCTGGCTGCCGCGCCCTGCACCGCCATGGTGTTCGTGTGGTCGTATCTTTCGGATGGCGACCCCGCGTACACGCTCGTGCAGGTCTCGGTGAACGACCTGATCATGCTGGTGGCGTTCGCCCCCGTCGTGAAACTGCTCGTCGCTGGTGCCGCAGGCCTCGAGGTGCCCTTCAAGGTCCTGCTGTATTCGGTGTTCATTTTCGTTGTGATCCCCCTGGCGGCCGGCTCGCTCAGCCGCTCGCTGCTCATTCGACGCAAGGGCGTCGAGTGGTTCACCGATCGCTTCCTGGCATTCCTCCACCCCGTGACGGTCCTGGCGCTGCTTGCGACGCTCGTCTTCATCTTCGCGTTCCAGGCCGAGAACATCACGACGCGCATGTTCCACGTGGTCCTGATCGCCATTCCGATCCTCATTCAGGTCTATTTCAACTCCTCGTTGACCTACGGCCTGATGCGGCTGTTCCGGGTGCCCTACGCCGTGGCGGCCCCCGGTGCGCTGATCGGCGCGTCCAATTTCTTCGAGCTCGCCGTCGCGACGGCGATCGCCCTGTACGGCCCGGGATCCGGAGCGGCGCTGGCGACCGTCGTGGGCGTTCTGGTAGAGGTCCCCGTGATGTTGTCGGTCTGTCGGGTATGCCTGGCGACGCGGCACTGGTTCGCGGAAGTCCCGGCACACGTCTGACCGTGGAGGTCGCCATGTATACACGAGTGCTCTTTGCGACGGATCTTTCGCCAGCGTCCGAGCGCGTCCTGGACTGCCTGAGCACGTGGAAGGCGGTAGGACTCAGAGAGGTCATCGCCGCGCACGTTCATCACATCCAGCACACCGGCGGCATGGAAGTCGAACTGCGACGGGATCACGAACCGAAACTTGCCGCGCAGGCTGACCGCCTCAGAGCTGCGGGTGTCCGCGCAGAGTGGCGGCTTGTGTTCGGCGTGCCGTACCTCGACATCAACCGGATCGCACACGAGGAAGGGGTTGATGCGATTGTCATCGGGTCGCACGGTAGGACGTGGCTGAGCGAAGTGTGGTTGGGCAGCGTCGCGGACGGCATCTTACGCCACAGTTCGCTTCCGGTCCTCGTCGTTAAGGTGAACCGCCTCGTCACCTTCCCGGCGCCCGAGTGCGACCGGTTCTGCTCGGGGCTCTTCTCGAAGCTGCTCTACGCCACGGACTTTTCCGATTCCGCGGAGTTCGCGCTGGAGGCCGTGCGACGCTGCGTGGCAAAGACCAAGGCTGCAGTGCACCTGGTTCACGTCCAGGACGTCAGCCGCATCCGGCCACATCTGGAAGATCAACTCGAACGGTTCAACGACGTGGACAGGCAGCGGCTCGCGCGGATTGCCGATGCGCTGTCTCACATAGGGGCGCGGGAGGTGACGCAGGAGATTCAGTTCGACCATGCGGCACGGGGCATTCTCCAAGCCATCGAGGCCTGGCAGCCGAACCTGGTCGTGCTCGGGAGCCAGGGCCGGGGGTACATCTCGGAGGTTCTCCTGGGCGGAACAGCCCACCGGGTGGCCTGCCTGAGCCCGGCACCGGTGCTCCTGGTTCCGACACCGCGCCAACGGTGAATGCCGCCTCCTCAGGAGAAGAGGTCCCGGGATGAGCGGGATGCGAGAAAAGGAGAGGATTCCATGTCAGCCAACGGGCAGCCGACGAAGAAGGCCGTGTTGTTTTGCACCTGCAGCGGTGCGTGCCCCAGCATGGCCAAGATTGATTTCTGGGCCCTCGCCGAGCGCGTGCGCCTCGAACTCGGCGACAAGATCGACTTCCTGGCGCTGCACCCCCGCCTCTGCGAAGAGGACGGTGAGCGCCTGATGGCGCGCATCCTGACCGAAGGCGTGCAGTTCATCACGCCCGCCTGTGCGGAGAAGCGGCAGGAGAAGCTGCTGCGTGATGGATTTCAGCGGGCGGGGATCGCGATGGACGAGGCGCACTGGGTGCCCGTGAGCATGGCACAGGAAGACACCGCCACCGTGTTCGCGAAGCTGCGGGCGGCGATCCAAGGCGACCGAGCCGCAGGAGCATAGGAGGTGTCGCCATGTCCGGCCGCAGCTACCTCGGCATTCCACGCGCCCTGATTCCTTGGTACCCCAGCGTCGATGCGGACAAGTGCATCGGCTGTGGGGAATGCCTCGACGCGTGTCCGAACGGGGTCTTCGTGCTCGACGACGCAGCGGGAAAGATGGTGGTGGCCGTCCCCGACAACTGCGTGGTGCTCTGCGACAAGTGCGCCGCGCTCTGCAGCACGGACGCGATTGCGTTCCCCGACAAGACGGCGACGAAGCAGCTTCTGCGGCGGCTGCTCGAGGAGATGGCGCCGCACCATGAGAGTCAACCGCGCACCTGACACCCCGGGCCTCGCGTCCGCTTGTCCGATCCACGCGGGTTCGGTCGTCCGAGCGCAACGAGAGGGACGCAGATATGTCTAACACGTCAGTCACCATCGAGATTTTCGATCCGCCCATGTGCTGCCCCGGTGGGCTGTGTGGACCGACGCTCGACCCGGCCCTGCTGGACATCCAGGAGGCCATCCTGAAGATCTCGGAAGAGTTCGACGGTCGCGTGTCCGTTCACCGGTATCTCCTCGGCCAGCAGCCCGCCAAGTTCATGCAGCAGCCCGAGGTCATCGTCCGGCTCAAGACGGAGGGCATTGGGGTCCTGCCGCTCACCGTGGTCAACGGGCGCGTGGTGCATGAACGCGCGTACCCGACCTACGAAGCCCTGCGCGGCTGGGTGGACGCCGGCGTCGAGGGGTGAGGGCGCCAGGAACGCTGCGAGGAATGCTCTGGGGTGGTTCACGAGGGATACAAACGAGGGATACGGATGGCGACACAATACCTGTTTTTTTCCGGCAAGGGCGGCGTCGGCAAGACGACGATGGCCTGTGCAACCGCGGTAGCCGAGGCGGACAAGGGACGCAAGACGCTCATCGTGACGACAGACCCGGCGTCCAACCTGGCTGACGTGTTCGAGCAGGCCATCGGCCATCAGGTCACGCCTATCGCGGGGGTCTCGAATCTCTGGGCGATGGAAATCGATCCCGACAAGGCGACCGAGGAATACCGGGATCGAATGCTCGGGCCGTTCCGCGAGGTGATGCCAGAGGACGTCTTGAGCGTGCTGGAGGAGCAGTTTCGCTCCCCCTGCACGACCGAGATCGCGTCGTTCGATCGGTTCGTCGACTTCATGGACGAGGAGCAGTTCGACCTGGTCATTTTCGATACCGCTCCGACGGGGCACACCATCCGGCTGCTCGAGCTCCCCGTCGATTGGAGCGCCTATATCGAGGAAAGCGCCAAAGGTGCCGGTCAGACCTGCATGGGACCCGTCCAGGCCATTCAGGCGTCGAAGGCCAAGTACGACCGCGCGATTGCGCTGCTGGGCGACCCGGGCCGAACCCGTTTCGTGTTCGTGCTCCAGCCGGAGCAGACGGCCATCTTCGAGACGGAGCGGTCCGTCTCGGAGCTGGAGCGGCTCGGGGTGCGGTCGCATGAGCTGATTGTCAACCGCATGCTCCCCGCCGAGGTCTGCGACCAGCCGTTCTTCCGGAAGCGCTACGAAATGCAGCAGCGGCATCTCGACGAGATCCGCCGCCTGTTCCCCGGGCCGACCCGGTACATGCTGTTGCGTGATCACGAGGTCAAGGGCGTCGCCCGGCTTCGGGAGGTCGCGGCAGGACTCGCCGGGCACCCGGCGGTCGTTTCGCCGGATGTCCCAGTTGCCGATCTCATGGCAACGGGTCTCCACCGGGCAGCAGACGTGTCACAGGTCGAGAAGCTGCTGACGCCGCGGGACGGTCGAGGCAAAGCGATCTTCTTCGCCGGCAAGGGCGGGGTCGGCAAGACGAGCGTCTCCTGTGCAGCGGCGGTGCATGTTGCACGGCTCGGGTTTCGGACGCTGTTGCTGACTACGGACCCTGCCGCGCACATCGGCCAGGTGCTCGAGCAGGCCGTCACGGATCGCCCCGCCCCGGTCGACGGCGTGCCGCACCTGTGGATGGCACGCATCGACGCCAAGCGGGCGACCGAGGAGTACAAGGCCCGCATCCTGGAGGAGGCGAAGCGCCGATACTCGGACGACATGTTGGCGGCCATGCGCGAGGAGCTCGAATCACCCTGCACCGAGGAGATGGCCGCGTTCGACAAGTTCACCGAGTACGCGGACGGTGCCACCTACGACGTCATCGTCTTCGACACCGCGCCGACCGGTCACACGCTCCGCCTGCTGACGCTCCCGTTCGACTACAGTCAGCAGGTCGAGCTGATGGTGACGACGACGCAGGAAGGCAATGCACTCCGCAACGAAACGCGCGCGCGTTTCGACCGCATGATTGCGCGGCTTCGCGACCCGGAGCGCACGGTGTTTGCCTTCGTCCTCTACCCGGAGTTCACGCCGATGGTAGAGGCTCATCGCGCCATGCTGGACTTGAAGGCTGCCGGGATTCCCACTCAGCTCGTCGTCGTGAACCATGTGATTCCGGCCGCGCAGGCGACCAACCCCTTCTTTGCCAGGAGGCGGAGCATGCAGATGGGCTACCTCGGTGAGATCGAGAGCAGGTTTGCGGCTCCGGTCTTGACGCTCCCGCTGCTCGACCGGGAGATCCAGGGCCTGTCGACGGTCGGGGAGGTCGCGACGTTGCTCTTCGGTAACGGTCGCACCGACGAGGAGTTACGGTCGGCACGGGAGGTGGCCGGCGCATGATCTACGCCTACGTGTGTGACCGGTGCGGCGCCTCGTTCACGGTCAAGGCCACGCTCGCGGAGAAGGAGCGGGGGCTCTCGCCGCCATGCCCTCGGTGCGGGAGTCGGGACGTCACCCAGGATCTCTCGGGCGTTGGTGTGGTGCGCGGACCTGGTGCGGGCGGGCCGTCGGTCTGCGGTCCGGGCAGCGGGGCGGGGTGCTGCTGATGGAGACCCAGCCGGTTGTCGTGCGGATCTTCGCCGCGCCCATGGCGGGCTGCGGTTCGGGCGAGACGTGGGTGTCGGTCGCTGCCGCCCTTGGGGAGCGGATCGAGCGGCGGTTCGGCGACGACGTGCGGGTGGAGTTCGTCGAACTCTTCAGCCCGCGGAGCTTCGACTTTCCATCAGTGCTCGCCCGTGTCGAAGCCGGCGCGGCCCTCCCTCTGGTGATGATCGGCGATGACGTCATCACGGAGGGCGGGAAACTGTCGGAGCCGCGGATCAGCCGCGCCCTGGCTGAACGGAGCCTGTTTCCGAAGGCACCCTCAGAGGAACGAAGCGGCCCGTGACTAAACCACCAATTGGAGGAGACGTTGTGAGCACTGTGAGTACGAAAGGCGTTATCCAGATGACGCCGGCCGACGCTCGGGCGATCCGGGCCGCCAAAGCCCTCGGACATGCCCTGGGCCGCTCGCCTGCATTCCGTAAGTTCGAGGATGCCCAGGAGGCCTTCATGAAGGCCAACGGGTTGAGTGATCGGCTCGAGAGGTACCAGCGCCGCCAGCAGGAGGTGCAGGCCGCTCGAGCGTGGGGGGGAGTCGACCAGGCAGCCGAGCAGCAGTTGGACGCCGAGTGGGACGTCCTCTCGCGCAGTCACGAGGTGCAGGCCTATCTGGAGGCGCAGGAAGAACTGATCGAGACGTGCCGCGAGATCGTGTCCAGAATCAGCGCCGGCATCGGGGTGGACTTCGGCCGTGCGTGTGCCGCTGGCGGCTGCTGCTGACGAGAGGGCCTGATGGAACCAGATGTGTTGAGCGATCCGACCGGGAGTCTGGTGGACAGTGTCGAAGAGCTGGTCGAGGCGCTCAGGAGCGCACCGGCCATCGCCGCGTTCACCGACGCACAGCGACGATTTCAGAGCGACGCGGAGCTAACGCGGCTGCGGGCCGAGTTGCAAGAGTCTGCTGACACGTTTCAGCGGGCGAAAGTCTCCGGCTCAGCCACGCAGGCCATGTTGACCGAGGTCCGCGAGCGGCAGGCGCGGGTGCAGGCGCATCCGCTCGTCCAGGAGTACGTGGCCACGAAGAATGCGGCCGACAGCTTTCTGAAGCAGATCAACTCGACGATCAGCGCCAGCGTCGGTCTGGATGTGGCGGGCGTGGGCGCGCCGGCCGGTGGATGCTGCTGAGGAGATCATGCTAGCCGGAAGACGGATCCTGCTCGGGGTGACGGGAAGCATCGCTGCGTACCAGGCGACGGACTTGATCGGCCTGCTGAAGGTCCAACTGGCAGACGTGCGTGTGATCATGACCCCCGCCGCCACGCGGTTCATCACGCCCCTCACACTGGCGGTCGTGTCCGGCCACCCCGTCACCGTGGACATGTTCGACGCCGCCGGTGACGTGGTCGAGCACATTGCCCTGGCACAGGCGGCGGATCTCCTGCTGGTGGCGCCCGCGTCTGCGAACATCATTGGCAAGATGGCCAGCGGCATTGCCGACGACATGCTCTCCACGACGGCTTTGGCAGTCACCGCGCCACGGCTGGTGGCCCCCGCCATGAACGAGCGCATGTGGCTGAACCCGATCGTCAGGGCCAACGTCCGGAAACTGCGTCGCTTCGGCTTCCGCATCGTTGAACCCGAGTACGGGGCGATGGCGTGCGGCGGCGAAGGGTGGGGGCGGCTCGCGCGGCTCGACACGATCGTGGCGGAGGCGTCTGCGGCCGTCGTCGCCCGTGCCACGATTCCGTCATCGGTATCGGTGCTGTCATGATGACCCGGCCCGCAGGGGCACATCCACGTCGAGCTGGAGCGAGGGGAAGTGACGTTCCGCTTCGACGACACCCAGTTCCTGGCGTTTGCGCACACCGTCGCGGCGGCGGCGGCGGCAGTGGCCGGGCACGACTGGCTGACCGCTGTTGAAGCCTGGCGCGACGATCGCCTGTCGCGCAATTGAGAGGTTTCGATGGTGACCAGAGCTCAGGTCCTCTCGACCCTGCGGGAAGTGGTCGACCCCGAGATCGGCGTCAATCTCGTGGATCTGGACATGATCCGGGAGGTCCAGATCGAAGAAAACCGCATCCAGGTGCGGATGGTGTTGACGATCCCCGGCTGCCCTCTGGCCCAACATCTCTTGACGCAGGTTCGGGGCAAGCTCGAGGCCATTGCTGAAGGTAGAGCGGTAGACGTCCAGCTGGTCCATGACGTGTGGGAGCCCCGCTGAACGTAGGAGACCCGGAGGCCGACGGGAGCGGAAGCGGTGCGCGACATGCTGGACATCACCGACCTGACGTTGGTCCTCGGGGGGCAGCCGATTCTCCACGACCTCAACCTTCAGGTCCGCGAGGCCGAGATCCACAGCATCCTCGGGGCGAACGGGACCGGCAAGTCCACGCTGGCCGCCGTTGTGATGGGTTTGAGCGGACATCGGCCGGCACGTGGCCAGATTCTCTTCCAGGGGGAAGACATCTCTCGTCTGACGATTGCCGACCGTGCCCGGCGCGGTTTGACGCTGGCGTGGCAGGAGCCTGCCCGTTTCGAGGGGCTGACCATCGCTGAGTATCTGGAGATTTCGAGGCAGCAGGCGGGCAACGGGTTTCTCAGCGCCAAAGAATGCCTCCTGAAGGTGGGACTCAGCCCAGAGAAGTATCTCCGTCGGGCGGTGGATGCCACACTGAGCGGCGGCGAACGCCGGCGCGTGGAGCTGGCTGCCGTGCTGGCGATGAAGCCGAAGCTGGTCATGCTGGACGAACCGGATTCCGGCATCGACGCCCTCTCAATCGCCAACATCGTCGATGTCATTCGGACATTCGCCCGGAACGGCACGGCGGTGCTGCTCATCACTCACCACGAAGAGGTTGCGGCGATCGCCGATCGCGCCTCGTCGCTTTGCGGCGGCACCATTCTGAAGACCGGCGACCCGGCCGCGATCGCGCGCTTCTTCCGCAATCACTGCCAGGAATGCTCGCACGTCAACGAGCCCATTGCTGAAGCGGTGCGTCATGGCTGACTACTCCGCAGAATTTGAGGCGATCGCCAAGGCCTATGAGCAAAGCGGTGGGGATCCGGCCGGTCTCCTTGACAGGAAGGTCGCCAGCCTGGTCGTGAGCCACACGCGGATTCTCCACGCCAACAGCATTCCGGGCGTCCGCATTGAGGGCGAAGAGATGCCCACCGGGGCCAGAGCCCGCATCACGGTTGATCCGGGCACGGTGGTCACTGCCCCCGTGCATCTCTGCTTCGGAGTCCTGCCCAAAGAAGGGCTCCAGGAGATCATCTCCGAGTTTGACATCGGCGAGGGCGCGAAGGTCAGCTTCGTGGCGCACTGTTCGTTTCCCAATGCCGTCCATGTGAAACACGTCATGCAGGCGACGATTCACGTAGCCACGGGCGCGCAGATGGAGTACGCCGAAACGCACTACCACGGGGCGGATGGCGGCGTAGAGGTCTTGCCGGTCGCCCACATCGAGGTGGATGAGGGCGGGATGTTCAAGAGCGGGTTCAAACTCGTGCAGGGTGCGGTCGGCACGCTCAGGCTGGACTATCAGGCGCACCTCAAGAAGGACGCGGTGTGTGAGCTCGACGCCAGGGTCTACGGGAAGAAGCACGACCACATCACCATCAACGAATCGCTCTTCCTTGATGGCGAGAACTCGCGCGGGCTGGCGAAGAGCCGCGTCGTTGCCTCGGACCAGTGCGTCAGCACCGTCGTCGGTGAGGCGGTCGGGAGCGCCCCCAACGCGCGAGGCCACATCGATTGCGTGGAGATTCTGAAGGGACCCGAGGCTCGTGCCAGCGCGATCCCGAAGCTGACCGTGGTGAACGATAGAGCGAAACTCACCCACGAAGCCGCGATTGGCAGCGTGGACAAGAAGCAGATCGAAACGCTCATGGCCCGAGGCCTGAGCGAAGAGCAGGCCGTAGATGTGGTGGTGAAGGGGATGCTGCGGTAAGCGGGCCTTCGTGCTGCTTGGCAGCAGCTCGGAGTGACTTCCATGCTGAACCTGTCGCTCCGCCGTCACCGCGGCCCACTACGCGCTCACTTGCCGTGCGTGGGTCGCGCGCCTGCGGCGGAACGCCTCTGCGTGCTGGAAGGCTGTCGGCGGCGTCATCACCTCGCCTCGAGGCAGCCGACACGCTCGCGGCATCACAGCGCGCATGAGCGGCTGAGGTGCACGGGAAACACACGGAGAGGGCATGATGCAAGAAGCACGGTACCCACTGCTGCGCAAGGAGAACATACCCGCCTATCTGGCGGTGATGGCTGTCTGGATCGGTGTGTCTCTCGTCTCCGCGCTGCTGCTCGTAGCAACGTCGTCGGCCACCCTGGGATGGCCGAAGGCCGTTGGCTGGGCACTCATCACCACGATGGCCGGCATGGCGATCATGTTCGTCGCCAGTGCCTTGAACCTGCGGAAGCTGCGTGTGGGCTTCGATCGACTGTCGAGGGGAGAACCAGATCCCAGGATCCCAGCGGTCTGGTGCCCGGTGCTCACGATGGCCACCGAGGCCGCCGTCGAGCTGCAGCATTCGCTGCATGAGCGGAAGACGACTCCGGGCGCCCCCGCGCGGTGATTTCTGACCTGAAGGAGATCTTCGCATCAGCGCGCACGCGTTGACGGCCGGGCAAGTTGGCGGCAATCACTTCGTTAGATAACGATATGACGAACTGACCCAAGCGAATTCTCAAGTGAAGAGCCCACACCAGAGGACTGAGCCATGCCGCCGACCCATCACCAAGGCGGAGTGACAGCGGGCGTTTGCGCAAGATACCGGAATCCCCCCGCTGTGGGGAGGGCGTGATGAAGATGCAACGCAGGGTGCGTTTGGGTGGACCGATCGCACGGGATCCTCGATCAGGCATTGCTCGACGCCATGCGCGATGGCGGGGGCTCCGTTCTCTATGTCGGCTATGAAACCATCGAGGACTCGACCGCCGAGCAGTGGCACAAAGGGTATCGCGGCGCCGGCGTCCTGCGCGAGCGGCTTGTCGAGGATACTCGGATCTTGCACGACAACGGGTTCGCGGTTCACGGGATGTTCGTCGTTGGCCCCGAACACACGGGCGAGACCGTGGATCGGATCGTCGAGTTCGCTCGACAGACCAGGATCGAGAGCCTTCAACTCAGTATCCTGACGCCTCTTCCCGGCACTCCCCTGTTCGAGGAAATGCGCGAGAGGCTGATTTTCACCGACTTCCCCCGGGACTGGGACTACTACGACGGAACGCACTGCGTCTACGACCATGGTCGCTTGGATGTCCAACAGCTTCAGCAGGCAGTCCTCGGTGCCCATCGTCGGTTCTATCGCCGCTATGGCTGGCGTGCCAGGCAGGTGCGCGAACTGCTCCACCAGCGAGGGTCGCTCACGGACCGGCTGCGATGGTTCTGCTCGATGGCGCGCGTGGCACGAAGAACTCTGGAGGAATGGGAAGACGAAACGAGCGCGTTCCTGGAAGTGGTGCGGATGAGACGTGCGGCCCTCGCTTACGATCCACGCATTGTCACGCCTCACCGACGCGAGAGAGGAGGAGTCGCATGAACGCGAATGGAAACGCTGGGCACCAGCCCTTGAGCAGATGGCAGAGGGGCGCGCTCCTCGCCATGGTGAGAGCGACCGAGGTGTCGCTTCACCTTCCGAGGCTGCGCAACTTCCTCGTGCAGCCGCTTCTGTACAGGTTGGACAGAGCCGTGGAGGAGAACGAGCGGGATCCCGACACCCTGGCGAACGTCGCGCGGTTCGGTGCCCATTTGAGGCCGTTCCTGGAGCGGGTCGTGCGGGAACGGCCTGCCGCAGCCCGAGCCATTCTCAGGCTCATCGGCGCGGTCGTGACTGACAGCTACCGGCGGAGTGGGCGTGAACGTGCGGGATTGGTCGCGCCCTCGACGGTCGTGATCGAACCTACCGATCGTTGCAATCTGCGTTGTCCCGGGTGTTACGCCAGCAGTGAGCCGACGGGCAGCGACGTGCCGTTCGAACAGTTGGCGACCATCATCCAGGAGGTCGTGGGCATGGGCGTGTCGCTCGTCACCATTTCCGGCGGCGAACCCTTCCTGCGCGAACGCTCTGATCAGACGATCAGCCGCCTGGCCACACGATTTCGCGATCGCGGCTTTCTGGTCTACACAAACGGAACGGTGATCGACGACACGATCGCTGCCCGTCTGGGCAGGCTTGGAAACGTCTTCCCCGCGCTCAGCGTCGAGGGCTTCGGGCACCAGACGGATGCTCGCCGCGGCCGGGGGACCGCGACCGCGAACCGTCGCACCCGGGAATTACTGGCCCGCCATGGCGTCATGACAGGCTTTTCCGCTACCGTCACCCGGGAGAACGCGGAGGCCATCGCAAGTGACGCGTTCATCCGCCAGCGGATCGCGGAAGGCGACATGTTCGGCTGGTTCTTCCTGCTGCAGCCGATCGGCCGCTCGCCGCGGCCCGACCTCATGGCCACGGCGGACCAGCGGGCGCTCGTGCGCGATGCGGTCATGCGGTGGCGCGCCGCTGATCTGCCAGTGTTCCTGGGGGACTTCTGGAACGACGGCCCCCTGGTGGGCGGGTGCATCGCTGGCAGCCGATATTACTTCCACATCTATGCCAACGGAGACATCAGCCCGTGCGTGTTTGCCCCGGTTGCGAGCGGAAATATCTTCGACATCATCGCCGGCCGGAGTGAATACGCCAGCCTCGAGGACTTCGTGCAGCGGAACCCTGTGTTTGTCGCGTATCGCGCCGAGCAGGAGAAGGTGAGGGACCGGACCCGACCGTGCCTGCTCATCGATCATCCCGAAGCCTTTCGCCGCATCGCCAGAATCAACGGCTGCAGGCCCGCGAG
>Ga0315282_10001387_pt1 | contig 45665 bp, 43 predicted proteins | sample YL17G07_20_MG_FD_203693 | JGI IMG/M metagenome (GOLD analysis project Ga0315282, IMG submission 203693) | Sediment microbial communities from Yellowstone Lake, YNP, Wyoming, USA - YL17G07_20 | ecosystem: Environmental > Aquatic > Freshwater > Lake > Sediment | place: USA: Wyoming | collected... | reverse complement strand
ACAGAACATCTGGGCTTCAATTTTGGTAAAGGGCGGATTTGCTGTTCTGGCTCTTGTGGGTCTAGTTTCGTTATGGATGGCCGTAGCTGTAGGCGACATGGGTCTGAGCCTAGCGGTCATTTTGAATACGATGAGGTTAGCCTTGATCAAGCCTAGGCTTTAACCATAACGGATCGAATTAGAGAGACATGAGTTGGTCACAGAATTCGATCACCTCGGAAAGACCGTTTATCTGTGCGAGGTTTGTGGCTTAGGGTATTCAGATGAGAATGCGGCAAATCAATGTGAGACTCACTACCGCACGCATCACAGTTGCTCACTTGAGATAACGAGGAAAGCCGTCTACAAACCTGAATAGATGCACCGGGGGTGGGATTGGCAACCCCCGCAAGCCGCATCACGAATACTAGTCCGAGTAGATTAGCTATTCTGAACGGCCCGAACCAAAGAATTCATATTCAATACAGGTTTGCTTCAGCCGCGTCACCAACCCACCAGAAGCTGAACAACGCTTGACACTCGTAGACCTACTCTTCGGGACACAGTTGATCGAGATCCTTCAGGGACTCCTAGCACCAAAATTCAGCGGGATCTTTGAAGCAGTCACGTTGCTTGGCAATGATGCGGTTCTTGTGGGTCTGACAGCGATCGTGTACTGGTGCTTCGATAAGCGTAGTGGTCGACTGGTTACATATGTGTTGTTTCTGAGCGCTTACCTGAACTTCTTCCTCAAGATCCTCATCCCTTCACCTCGCCCACCAGCCAACCTGCGCATAATCGAGAAGAACGAGGCTGGGTACGGGTTTCCGAGCGGCAACGCCCAAGATGCGACCACCTTCTGGACTTGGATCGGGCTGAATTTCAAGAAGAGAATAGTCACCGTTCTTGGAAGTTTGATAGTTGTTGCGGTTGGAATATCCCGCATCTACCTAGGCGTCCACTATCCTGGACAGGTGATTGGAGGATGGATAATCGGCTTCACGGTGGCCGCCGTTGGAGCTATCGTAGCACGTCGTCACTTGCCGAAAGGCAATGAGGTACGAATATTCCCCCAGATGATCTTCGCCTTCGCCACGTTGATCCCTCTTGCATTTGCTGTGGTTCGTGGAGCAGTGGGCGAAACCAATCCGGGGCAGGTTGGCGGTTATCTCTTCGCTTTCGCTCTCGGCGTCATAGCCGAAGATCGCTATGTGAGGTTCAAAACGGACATTGCCAAAGCGCGAAAGGTAGTCCGGATTGTTGTAGGCGGTGGAACAGTTGGCCTACTGGTCATTGCGTTGGGCCCGATTCTTCCAATGACTTCACTGGCGCCAGCTTTCATGAACTCATTCATACGTGGATTGGCAGTAGTGCTGATCGTACCGGCGGCGTTCAAACTAATCGAACGCATATGATAAAGCGCATGTCAAGAGAACTCCTTATTTCTATCTGAAAGATGCGAGAACCTGAATCAACGTTGCAAGTCAAGATCGATAAGCATACGGCGCTAGTTGTTGTGGACATTCAGATAGACTTCTGCCCGGGCGGCGCATTGGCGGTTGCAGATGGTGACAAAGTCGTTGAACCTCTGAACAAGTACATCGAGAAGTTCAGAGTGGCTGGCGCTCCAATAATATTCACGAGGGATTGGCATCCGCCCGACCACAGCTCGTTCAAGTCGCAAGGTGGACCTTGGCCTCCCCATTGTGTCCAAGGTACCGAAGGCACAAAGTTCCACCCGGACCTCGTCATTCCACCAGAAGAAGAAGTTGTTTCAAAGGCGGATAGGAAGGATGAAGCATATTCGTTCTTTCAGGGAACGGATCTCGCCGAGAGACTTCACAAACGTGGAATTAAGAGACTGCTCGTCGGCGGCCTGGCAACAGACTACTGTGTGAAGGAGACTGTGCTCGACGGTCTGAGAGAAGGTTTCGAAGTCTTCCATCTAGATGATGCCTCAAGAGGGGTGAACATTAAGCCCGATGATTCTGAGCACGCACTCCGAGAGATGGTTGCGAAAGGCGCCAAACGAATCACCATCAAAGACTTAGACGTAGGCGCGTAGGACTCTGTTGTAGCGAGTCTCTAGGCAAACTGAGCGGCTCCCTTCGGACGCAGATTAGGGGAAGAAGTACGGTAGAGATTGAGATGGTGGAGGAGTGGTTCCTTTCCTCTCCGCCATCTTCTGCTTCTCCTCGACCTTCACTATTCGTATTCGGTGATGCTCTGCTAACACTCGGTACTCTTCAGAGAGGCCGAGATTGTGAAGCGCATGTTTCAATTGCAGCTTAACATCCTTCACGCCGAGCCTTCGACCGTTCACCTCATCCGGAAGAAGAAGCAGCTTTCCTTTCACAGTTGCCTCTACCCGCAGCCTCTGCCCGAGAATCTGGGCAATGTCCTTGCCGACCTGCTTGAGGTCGCTTAGCTCGACCTCGATCAACTGGAACGGCTCCAGATAGGTCTGTGAGCCGTACTCTAATACGTCTTGCCGTGGGCCGTCAGGTTCGTGGGAGGTGTTAGAGGGGGAGGCGAACGATTCGTCCGCATCCCTCACACCTAAGAAACTCATAACGCTCGTTTCTGAACAAGAACCGAACATTTCTCAGGTGCTTGCACATTTTGACAACGTCAAATTCCTTCAAATCCATCACCGGCCTCAATGATTGGACTTCGTGTCGAATATTGAAGAGACCTGACTGAAACTGTCCGAGTTCAGAGACAAATCTTCGGATCACCCGTCAAGACGGCAATCAACCACGTCGGTATTGGAACATTGTTGCAGTTTGTCCGCGTTTTCGCATACCGATGAAATGATGCGGTCTTGTCAAGGAATACGCAGGAAAGACCGTGGGCGTGTTCTCGACTCGAAGAGTTGCGAAGTGGGTGAAAGTATTCGCTAAGTGCTAATGCTCGAGAGGCGATCTATCGTCAGGCTGTTCGCAGAGGACAGCCCTGTTCTTAGGCGCGGAAGATGCCCTCGACCGATCCGCTGTGTGTCGTAACGTGACACGACTGTTTATTCAGTAGTGTGCATCTTTGTTCGAAGGGAAATGGGTTGACGCGCTGCGACAAATGTGGGGCAGAAATGCCTGAAGGCGCCAACTACTGCCTCAAATGCGGGTCGAAGCTTGGCAGAGTCGTGACAGAACAGTTTTCTGTCGACTCGGATGATCTCGTCAAGAAAGTCAAAGACCTCCTGCATGAGGGCAATGTCACCAAGATCATTGTCAAGGATGAGAAGGGAAATCTACTGCTTGAGGTACCTGCAACCGCAGGTTTGATCGGTGTAGTGCTAGCACCGTGGCTTGCCGCGCTTGGCACGATTGCGGCTCTGGTTACGCGGTGTACGATCTCCGTGGAGAGAAAGGAGTAGTCTTCGCTTGAAATTGCGAAATGGTAGCGACTAGCTCCTTCTGAAAGTTCGAGCTTTCTGTAAATAACGCTAACTCAGGTCAGTGGGTTGGCTATTTCAACGCCCACTTAACCCATAAGGCGGCAATGATACCACCCGCAATCGCTCCTGACGCGAGGAAGACCGCCGTCTTCTGCCAAAGGTTGAAGTTGTCCGCATAGAACGCCAGGTAAAGGGACAATGAACGCGAACCAGAAGGCACTGACAAGAATGGTTCCGGCAATCCTTGATTCCACAGACTTCATGACTTCTGACTTCCTGCTCATTGGGCACTTGACATCAAGATAGGCAACTATGATCCTTTGAAGTATTCTCTTAGCTTGATGCATGTCTCTTCAGGAGATCCGAAGACCTCCTGCTCGCCAAGCAGATACTGGAGCGCCCAAACGTCGCTAACGAATCTCGGCTTGTAGCCGTACCTGGAAACGATTCGTAGACCTACAGAAAAGTAGTCGAGAGCTTGCCCCAAAGGTCCAGAGTAGATCATGGCGTTGAAACTCCTGACGCCGATGTCATGATAGAATCTAAGAACTCTAACTAACCCTTCAGCTAGGCCTTCCAGATCTTCGCCGGACAACTGACCGAAGCTTGACTTTCCCAAGCGCAACGCTTGAACTTCATTCAGCCCCATTGGCGCGAACGGAGTCAGCCAATCGACACCGCTAATCCTTCCAAAGTACCTCTGCCCAAGACGCTTTTCGGTTTGTATCAGATCAGCCCAGTACGAGACGCTATTCTTCTCGAAGTATGCCTTGCTGGCATCAAGCAGTTGTTTGGTGGACTGAAAGGGTATGTCGCTTGCGAGTGCCTGCAGGTGGGAATGCGCGATCGTGGAGCCGGCTGGAGGCATGAAGTTCACGATTACAGTCGCGAATGCTGCTTCCGGAGCACACGATCGTACGCGTTCGAAATATTGTAGACAGGCCTTGAAGGCGTTGACAAACACTGTTGGACTCAGTTCGTTCAATTGCAGGCCATGCGACTGAGTGGGGACAACAATTGCGTTGAAGTCCTCATGAGCGAAGAGACTTGGAAAACATACAGCCTCACCAACCTGTATGCAACCCTCCGGGGCGATTTCAGGCACAAACTTCGGCGATTTACTCAAAACCGAGCCGGGACAGAAAGGGCAACCAGCCTCAGTCGATCTGACCAGTTCATCCAGAAAACCCTCATCTGTCTCGATGAATCTCTTTACATAATCCATTCGTTCCTTGAGCACGATAACGTCCCTCTGAGTCAGAGGATCTTTTCTGTGATCGATCGTCTGACTTACCAGCTCGAAGTTCTGAAGCGGGCTGAGAACACGTGCCTGCCTCAGAGTCGATTCGAAGCGAATTACCACGACTTGCTCCACTGCCGCGTGGCAATGGGGAAGTGAGCCTTTTCAATTCTTTGGGCCGGTAGCGTTCTTGGTTTCAAGCCTACCTAAGAGACGAGCCTCCAATACGGTTTTGGCATCGATTGTCGATCTCAGCGTCGGGATAGCATCAACGTTGCAAGTGTCGCATGGTTTCTTCTTTGTCTCTGTGATGTTTTTCTAAACCATGATCGGAGGAATTTTCATTCTGCGGAGGGTTGGAGTTGATATCAACTTGCTCTTCGCGCTCGCTGCCGGGGCACTCATCGGAATTCTTTCTTTGACACAATTCCGGAAGCGGCTGCACTGTCGGCCACGACTGGAATTCAATTGAACCTACCAATGTCAACGATTGTGATTGTATTTCTGTTCTTTCACAATCTCGACCAGTGCTTCCTGTGCTTGAACACAAAAAAAGGACGAGCATCACGGACATGCTCCTCAGATAAGTGGATAGTGAAGGCTTCTGGTCTCACATTGCACAGCTTCTTCGTCTATGAATAGATGTTTGATCAGTCGTTGACGCTGTGACGTTCCCGTATTCTTCTTAGGACTACAAAGGCAACGATCATCGTGCCCGTAACCGCGAGCACGGCTCCAATCGCCACGAACTCACTAGGCCAAGTTGGAGCCACAGCACTTGTGCTAGTCTGAACTGTGGTCGTTCCTGTCCTTTCACTGGCCGCGTCGTAGTAGAAGACACCCTCGGCTTCGAGTGAAGCTATCACGCAGTGGCCGTCGCGTGCAACTGCTAACCGGTCGTTACTCGTCAGTGCGCCTGAAAATGTGAAGTTGCCCAACACGCGCCCGTCACTATTCAGAATGTAAAGTAGCTTCACACGGCTTCCGTGTTGGACTACTCCGGTTGCAACTATGGCTGCTGAAACATCGCCGTCACCCGATATGGATACGCTCTCGACAACGCCGCTCAATCCCCTTTGCCAGTATGGGCCACTCGCATTGCCTAGGAACACTCTCCCGTCAGATTGTCCAGCAACGAACGTTGAGCCATCCCTCGACAACGCAATTGCCCCACCCTCAACGCGCTGAGTCCAGAGAAGCTTGCCGGCGTTGTCGAACTCGTAGATGCCCGACGCACCTGCGGCGCCAATAGTTTCTCCGCGCCGTGATATGGCGACGTTCGTGACCCAATTGTCGACGGTGTAATTCCAGAGCACTTCTCCATTTCTGTCTAAGAGTAGAACCGCATTATTTCTTCCCGCACTTGGTAGGCGCGAATGGCTGGATAGGTCGAAGTTCAATTCTCTCCTACCGACTACAACGTACCCTCCATCCTCAGAGACAGCAACCGAATCCCCGAACATAGCAACGGCATTCGTTGCGGAACGAGCCGGATCTAGGCGTTGCCATAGCTTTCGTCCTTGGGAATCGAAAGCGTATAGGAATGTGAAGTTGCCCATCACGTTGCCAGCAACTACGACCAAGCCACCATCTGCGGACATCGACATCGATCGAACAATTGAGCCTCTGCCGAGCGTGACGTTTCGAACCTCCTTGGCCGAATCTACCTCGAACCAGCTCAGCGCGGATTGCTGCTGGGAGTCAGTACCAACCACACTAGCCACTACCAGTCGACTTCCATCTGAGGAGATCCCCGAACCGACTGGTTGACCACTCATCGGCAAAGTGGACAATCTAAATCCACTGCGATCCAAAATGAGCACGTCACCTACGACTATCTTGCCGCCATCTGCCGAGAGGACAACATTCGATCCCGAGAATGGAGGTTCGAAATGTCTCCAAAGATCACGTGTTCGGGAATCCATTACATACATGAAACTTCCAGCAACGGCAACTAAGACCCCATTGACCTCAGCAACATTTACGGACTTGACGCTCGAGGTAAGGCTTTTCTTCGATAGCAGATTGCCTGTTCGACCAAGAACGTAGAGAAAGCCCTTCGAGTCTCCGACAAGGATCGTAGTGGCGTTGGCATTCATCGCGAAAGAGGTCACCGCGGACACGGTGCGGTAGTTCCAGAGTTTTCTTCCGCTCTTGTCGAATAGCATAACATAACCTTCTTGTTTTCTGATTCCCCCGCCTGCGACCGCGACATACTGTCCGTCTTGAGTAACAGCGAGATTGGGTTGGTGCTCAGAGTAGGGGAAGATATCCGGTAGTGAGGTTGACCAAAGCTTCTTGCCCTGAGGATTGAATGCATAGATGGTTTCTGGGCCAGCAGCGGCAACAGTCGACGCATCAGCCGACACGGCCGAACATTCTACACCGTTTCGAATGCTAGCATTCCACGAAGCCCCCGAGCCGAGATCTCTGAAGTAGAGCCAGTAGTTCCTCTCCTCCTGGCCCCAGCTACCAATCGCAACATACCTACCATCCCGTGAGATAGCTGGAAGTGACCCGTATCCAAAGGTGCCGACGTTGAGCTGAAGACGCAGCGGCTCTGTTCCGTTCCGGTCCTTGACAGCGAGAATTTCTTGAAACCCGCCCGTAGGTATGCTGATTGCGCCGGAGATAACTGCTCGGTCGCCAACAGCCGATAACGTCGCGTAGTGAACAGCGTCTAGTGAATAGTTCCACACATCGCGCATCGTGCTTCGGTCGATGAAGGAGACGGCTGGTCTTCCTCCAGTCGCACGTCCCAAGAGTAGGTTAGTCTCGTCGGAGGAGAAGTCTCCCATCATCGCATAGGGATCTGCAATACGCTGAATCAGTCCTCCGTTCGAATCGTAGAGATAGTAACCGTCGAAGAGGGCTGGAAGAAGGATCAAACTTGCATCCCTAGAGAGAGATGGAAATGTGATACTTCCGACCGGAAGCTTCCAACCGAGCCTGAATGAACTCCCTTCGCTAGTGACCTGCGAGAGCGAGGGAAGAGAAAGCGCGGCTATGATTGTGACAGAAACGAGTAGTGCGCAAATCGCGGCGCTTTGTTTGGTGACCAAGCTCCGACACATCCAATCATATTCAAGGCAGGATAGGGTTTTATGAAAGGCAACTATTCAACCTGCGTACGCGTCTCGCAGATAGCCAAATTCCGACTACGTCGCGCATGGAGAGGATGTGGATCTGCGAATGGCACGGGATAGCTCAGGCCAATTGAGAAGCAGTCGAGCGAAGATGCCTAGTAAGGAAAACGAACAGGCTCAGGTGCTCGGGTTCCGGAACGTGGTCAGACTTGGCTATGTGAGTCTCTTCACTGACGTGTCAACCGAGATGATCTTGGGCGTTCTCCCGTTCTTCATCGTGATGGAACTCGGCGCAAGCGCCGCCATACTAGGGATTATTGAAGGCGTCGCAGAGGCCACCAATTACCTCTTCAGAGTCTTCGCAGGCATCCTGACTGACAAGATAGGTAGGCGCAAACCATTAGTCCTACTTGGTTATGGTCTGTCTTCGATCGCCAAACCACTTTTCGCCGTTACGAGTTCTTGGAGCCAAGCTTTCGCTGTGAGGGTTGTCGATAGGGCAGGAAAGGGAACTCGCACCTCACCCAGAGACGCCCTAATCAGCGATTCGGTGGCAAGATCAGAGGCCGGCAAGAGCTTCGGCCTTCATCGATCGCTCGATCAAGTCGGTGCAGTTCTAGGCCCTCTACTGGCGTTTGCCGCGATTCCATTCATCGGAATCAGAGGAATATTCTGGCTTTCATTTCTGCCAGCAGCTGCAGGTCTGATCATTCTTGTCTTCTTCGTGAAAGACACACGTACAACAACTGAGCGAAAGTCCGTGTTCCAGAACGCCAGAGCCGTTCTGAGCCGCCAATTCATCTTCTTGCTCGTTGCCTTGGGAATCTTCGCGATAGGCGCGTACAACTTCTCCTTCATCCTCTTAGACGCAGGCTCTCTGGGAATCAAGGAGAACGACATACCGCTAGTCTATGCTACTCTCAATGTCGCAACCGTGATTCTTGGCATACCAGCTGGAATGCTCGCGGATAGGATTGGGAAGATTCAGGTGCTCTGCGTTGGCTACGCGGTTTTCTTAGGCACGTCCGTTATGGGGTTCCTTGTTACCGGATATTGGCTGCACGCGTTCTTGATAGCCTTTCTCTTTGGCAGCTACCTTTCAATAAGCGAGACCGTCCAGCGCGCTCTAATTCCTGATCTTACGAAACCCGAATTGAAGGGAACCGCTTACGCAATATACTATACACTAATCGGATCGTGTTCCCTCGCTGCTAATTCGATCTTCGGCTCACTCTGGACAAGTGTTGGAAGATCTGCAGCCTTCCAGTACAGCGTGATTACTTCAATCGTCGGAATCGCGGCCTTGTTCACCTTTATGGCCACGAAGGGCAGGCTGGAACACTAGAGCACACGCGAAATCGTGGCTAGTTCTAGCCGTACACGGGTGTCAGGTATTCAAGGTACTTCGGATTGGCACCTTTCACGAGTCGCTCGTATTCGTCGCGAAGTTGGATGGTTACTGCGCCTGGTTTACCTGTGCCGACTGGTTTGCGGTCAATGCTAAGGATCGGTGAGACCTCAGCAGCGGTTCCTACGAAGAACGCCTCATCGCAAGTATAGAGTTCTCCTCTGACTATATTGCGCTCCACGAAGCGAATGCTGAGATCGCGAATTAGGTTGGTGATGGTGTCGCGAGTGATCCCCTTCAGAATGTTTGAGGAGAGAGGTGGCGTTGAGACAACTCCATCTTTGACAATGAAGACGTTCTCTCCCGTGCCTTCTGAAACATTCCCACTGCCATCTAGGAATAGGGCTTCGTCGAAACCGAATTGAGCCGCCTCCATTCTGGCGAGGGCTGCGGTGATGTAATGACCGCAGGCCTTTGCAATCGCGGGCACAGCGTGGTCGCCGACGCGGCGCCAACTAGAGACGCAGATGTCGAGTCCCGGTTTGCCTCCAGCGAAATACTTCTCGAACGGGAAGGCTATGATGCTGACTGACATCGGGATCGCTCTGGCATCCAAGCTTATTCCACCTACCCCCTTGAAGGCGATCGGTCTAATATACAGAGACGAATGGAAGTCGTTCTTCCTGATCAACTCAAGAACAGCGTTGCATAGTTGCTCTGCGTTGTATCGTAGGTCGAAGTCGTAGATCTTCGCAGAGTCGATCATTCTCTTGATGTGCTCTCTGAGTCGAAAAACATGAACTTCATTCTTGACCGCGTATGCTCTTATTCCCTCGAACACGCCGGTTCCATATTGCAGTGCGTGGGTGAGCACGTGGACGGTTGCCTTCTCCCAAGGTACGATTTCTCCGTTAAACCATACGAATTTTGCGAGAACATGAGACATATTGAATCAATCCTAACTCCGGTCGATCAGATCAGGCTACAGAACAATGGTCGGAATGAGCTGCGTGGAATCGGCTTCAGTCATCTCGTCAGCAAGACGCGCGTTCTTGTGAGGGTGTCGTTGAAGGCATTCAGGGTGCAAGTCTGTTCTGTAGATTCCGGCGATATGCCTTCACTTTCATATAAGCCTAATGACGGCAACATGAACGTGATATTGTCACCTTGTGACTCAGGCAAGGGCTCGGAGCTGAAAGGCCAACGTTTTCGTACTCGCTGATCTTCTTCTCACGTAGTTGATTTGGATTGGCTCGCAAGACGTTGTTCGAGAAGATCTGGGAGAGCCATATCGTACATGAAGAGCCCGGCCGTCCCAGTTTGATCTGGATTGACCGGCATCTCGTGCACGAAGTGACTTCGCCACAGGCATTCGATGGATTGCGTCTTGCGGGCAGGCGGGTTAGGCGTCCGGATCTAACGTTCGCGACAGTTGATCACAACGTTCCAACTACTGATCGCTCCATCCCAATCCAAGATCCGATCTCCGCTAGGCAGGTGGACTTTCTCCAGCAGAATTGCAGAGACTTCGGAATCACGTTCTTTGATCTGGAAAGCTCGCATCAGGGAATAGTCCATGCGATCGGCCCCGAACTCGGAATCACTCTGCCCGGAATGACGATAGTCTGCGGTGACAGCCACACCTCTACGCACGGTGCATTTGGAGCTTTCGCGTTGGGGATAGGAACGAGCGAGGTGGAGCATGTTTTGGCAACACAGTGCCTTTGGATTGAGAAACCGAAGAAGCTTGAAATCCGTGTTGATGGATGTCGCCCCCGGGGAGTTACAGCGAAGGACATCATTCTATCCATCATCGGTCACGTGGGTGCGGCTGGAGGCGCAGGTTCTGCGATTGAATACAGAGGCCGGGCCATTAGGGAGTTGTCAATGGATGGGCGAATGACGATCTGCAACATGTCCATAGAATGTGGAGCACGTGCCGGTCTCATCTCGCCCGACGAGACAACGATTCAGTATGTCCAAGGGCGTCAATTTGCGCCGAAAGGTGAGGCGTTCGAAGAAGCCAGAGAGTACTGGCTTGGGCTTGCTACGGATGAAGGCGCAGTCTTTGATAGTAGCATTCAGATGGACGCGGGCAAAATGGCCCCCCAGGTCACGTGGGGAACAACGCCAGCCATGGTCACTGATATCACAGGGCGAGTCCCAGATCCTGAGAACTTTGATGATCCGAATATGCGAAGAGCGGTAGCTCGAGCATTGGAGTACATGGACCTAGAGCCCCGCACACCCATAGAGTCAATCAAGCTTGATAGAGTCTTCATCGGTTCCTGCACCAACTCTCGCCTTGAAGACCTGATCGATGCTTCGAAAGTAGTGAAGGGAAGAAAGATCGCGCCAAGCGTGCGCGGCATGGTGGTGCCAGGCTCACAGGGTGTGAAGTATCAGGCTGAGAAACTCGGTTTGGATCGAATCTTCAAGCAAGCCGGATTTGAATGGAGAGAATCGGGATGCAGCATGTGCCTGGGCATGAATCCGGATATTTTGGCCCCCGGTGAACGATGCGCAAGTACATCAAATCGCAACTTCGAGGGCAGACAGGGACGTGGAGGAAGGACACATCTAGTCAGTCCAATCATGGCGGCCGCTGCAGCCTTGGAGGGGCACTTCGTCGACATACGAGATTGGGACTTGGAGGTCTGATGAGATATGGAACCATTCAAGTTCCTCAAAGGCATCGTCGCGCCTTTGGACCGCGTTAATGTCGACACTGATCAGATTCTTCCGAAACAGTTCCTGAAGCTGTTGCAGCGAACAGGATTCGGCCAGTATCTATTCTACGACTGGCGATTCAACCCAGACGGTCAACCGAAAGCCGAATTCGTTCTGAACAACCCTCGCTACAAGGACGCGAAGATACTGCTTACACGGGGAAATTTCGGCTGCGGGAGCTCGCGAGAGCACGCACCTTGGGCACTGCTGGATTACGGGTTCCGAGTGTTGATTGCACCTTCATACGCTGACATATTCTACAACAACTGCTTCAAGAACGGCATCCTTCCGATCAAATTCGACGGAGAAATCGTCGAGCACCTCTTCAATGAAGTGGCGAGACAGGAGGGGTATTCGCTTGAAATCGATCTGGAAGAGCGGACTATTCGCAAGCCTGACGGCGAGCATCTGCATTTCGAAATCGATCCGTTCCGGAGAAAGTGCCTGTTGGAAGGACTTGACGACATATCCTTGACCCTGCAGTACGAGAAACAGATCCGCGCGTATGAAAAGAAGTTGAGACGATTTCAGCTCGTCTAGGACTAGTGGTTGGCATCTGCCGAAGGGTCAGGTGTAGACTGCGCTTGTTGAGAGAGAGCCGACGGGGGTTGCATACTTGAAGAGGGCGCCTGCACCTTTCTCCGCCGAAGTAGAACTTTGTTGATAGCCTCAATCATCGCTTCCACACTGGCAACGACGACGTCCTCTCTTGCTGCTCTCGCTGATACGACGTTTTCGTTTGCGTCTTCGACCTTCACTATTGCTTCTGCGAGAGCGTCCGAGCCACCGGTTATCGCTTCAAGCCTGTACTCCTTCAATCTAACCTGAACGGACGGGTCTGTGATCTTATGAACCGCCCTAATCGCAGCATCTATAGGACCAACTCCAGTCTCCGCCGATGTGTATTCCTTGCCATCAAGACGCAGGCGTACTGAAGCAGTTGGCACCAATCCCTTCCCCGTGACGACAGCAAGGTCCACCAGATCCAAGACTCTTTCTCTATGAGAACTCTTTCCGAGGATGGCTTCAGTTATTGCGATCAAGTCTGCGTCGGTCACGGTCTTGCCCTTATCCCCAAGAGCTTTTACTCTTGAAACGATCTCACCCAATTGGTTCTCCTCAGGGTAGTAACCTGCCTCTGCGAGTTGCGCGGATATTCCATGCGCGCCCGCGTGCTTACCAGCTTGGAACCATCGTCGGCGACCGACCAATGCGGGGTCGAAGGGCTCGTAGGTTAGCGGTGCCTCCGTAATGCCATGTGTGTGAATCCCAGACTCATGGCCGAACGCGTTGTCCCCAACAATTGCCTTGTGCGGTTGAAGTCGAATCCCAGTGAGCGTAGTGACTAGTTTTGATGTTTCATAGAGAAGCTCGGTCTTGATCCTGATCTTTCGATCATAAAGCCTAGACAGAACCATTACCAGTTCCTCCAACGAAGTGTTGCCTGCCCTTTCACCCAGACCATTCACAGTCACATGTGCCTGCACCGCTCCGGCCTCGATTGCCGCGAGACTGTTAGCCACGGCGAGACCAAAGTCGTTGTGACAATGAATACTCACGGGTACCTGCACCGCTGCCACAAGTTGTCTGGTGATGTCGGCAATGGTGTGTGGAGATGCGACGCCAACGGTGTCCGGAATGTTGATTCGTGAGGCGCCCGCGCTTTCAGCTGCCCCATAAGCTACTTTCAGATATTCGATTTCAGTGCGTGTTGCGTCCTCTGCTGAGAATTCGACGGCCGCACCGTGCGATTTTGCATACGAGATAGATTCAGTTATTCGTTCGATCACCTGCTCTCTGCTAAGTTTCAGCTTGTGTTTCAAGTGTAGATCCGATGTTGCGATGAAGATATGCACGCAATCCACGTTTGCGTCCAGAGCCGAATCGATGTCAGTCTTGTTCGCTCGAGCCAGGCCTACGACTTCGCATGATAGACCCGCCTTCGCTATCGCGGCCACGGCTTCGTGTTCCCCTCTTGAGGCAACGGGAAAGCCTGCCTCAACGGCGTCGACGCCGAGCTTGTCAAGTTGACGGGCGATCGTCACCTTCTCTTCCGTCGTCAATGAGACTCCTGGCGTTTGCTCGCCGTCCCTCAACGTTGTGTCAAAAATGCGAATAGCCGATGATCCCATGTTATCGTCCTTCCGCAGAGATGCGATTTGAAATCGCCTTGCCCATCTCCAGCGTGCCCAGATGTCCACCGAGATCGGGCGTGAACTCTTTGGCTGCTAGGCAGTCTTCCACGGCTTGTTGTATGACCTTTGCGGCCCTAGCCGCATTCTGATCGTTCTTCCGCCGCGCGAGCCAATCAAGCATAATTGCTGCTGACAGAATGAGGGAGACGGGATTTGCTATGTTCTTGCCGGAGATATCTGGTGCGCAGCCGTGCACGGGTTCAAAGATGGCGAAGCTGTCCCCGATGTTCGCTGAGGCTGCTAGTCCCAGGCCACCAGCAACTTGTGCCGCTTCATCGGAGAGTATGTCGCCGAACATGTTTGTCGTTACGACTACGTCGAATTCCTGGGGACTACGCACCAAGTTCATCGCGGCCGCATCAACAAGCATGTCTGACAAATGGACATCGTTGTAGGATGAGGCAACTTCACGGCATGCGGAAAGAAATAGGCCATCAGTTTTCTTCATCACATTCGCTTTGTGTATTGCAGTCACTTTCCTCCTTCGCTGACGGGCGAGTTCAAACGCGAACTTGGCTATGCGCTCAGAGGCTCTGCGGGTAATCATGCGAGTCGCCGTAGCTTTCCGGTCATCTCCTGCTTCCAAGCCGGAGTACAGATCTTCCGTGTTCTCCCTCACGATCACCAAGTCGGTTTGGGCATTGATGCATGGGACATTCGGAAGTGACTTCGCGGGACGAACATTTGCGTAGAGGTCCAACTTCCTTCTCAAACGAACAATGACGTCATAAGCCGTCTGTCCAACCGGTCCTTTCAGGCAACAGTCGCTCCCCATGATCGTCCCAATGCTATCCTCAGATAGTGCTTCGCCAGAGCGCTCCAGAGCTCGATCGCCTGCCTCGACTGGAATCAGGTCGAGTGATAGGTTGAAGGTTCGACATACCTTGTCTAGGATTTCCCTTGTTGCCGCCGACTGTTCCGGTCCGATGCCGTCTCCTTCGATGAATGCAACCCGATAATCCATTAGTGGTGAGCTCACTTCTCTAGGCCGGAGAGTTTTCGGACCGTTCTGCCAACTCTCTCTATGGGATGTTGTTCTAGATCGGCAATCATCTTGTCAAGTTGCCGAGCGGACTTTTCGCGGTCTCCAGTCCAAGACTTCGCGAACTTTCCGTTCTGTACCTCCTTCAACGTTCTCTCCATGTTGGCGCGTACGTGTTGGTCAATGACTTTCGAGCCTACGGTGAGACCGCCGAACTTTGCGGTGTCGGAGACGCGTCGAAGCATCCCAACGAATCCGTATTGGTAGACAAGGTCCATGATGAGCTTCATTTCATTGCACGTCTCATAGTACGCTAGCTCTGGTGGATACCCCGCGTCCTGTAACGTTTCAAATCCCTCTATGATGAGGCGCATCAGACCGCCTACGAGAACTGCCTGTTCGCCGAATAGGTCGGACTCGGTTTCATCCTTGAAAGTCGTTTCAATAACGCCTGCTCGGGAGCAGCCCATTCCTTTGCAAAGTGCAAGCACGAGTTCTCTTGCATGTCCCGACGCGTCTTGGTAGACTGCGAAAAGGGCGGGGACACCAAAACCGTTGAGGTAAAGTTCGCGGAGGCGCTGTCCTGGGCTTTTTGGAGCAACCATCACCACATCTGTCTCCTTCGGTGGCACTATGTCGCGGAAGTGAATGTTGTAGCCGTGAGAGACGCTCAGAGACTTGCCTCTTCCGAGATTTGGGATAATCTCCGATTCGAAGACGGAGGGTTGCTGGGGGTCTGGAATCAGAAGCAGAACAACATCCGCTTTCGCAGTTGCATCTCGGATTGTAAGTGGACTGAATCCGTCTGCTTCAGCGCGCTTCCATGAATCCCCGCTCTTGCGTAGGCCCACAAACACTTCGGCTCCAGAGTCACGCAGATTCAAGGCCTGAGCGCGACCCTGACTTCCGTACCCAATGACTCCTATCTTGAGTCCTTGGATGAGGGACACGTCGATGTCCTTATCGTAGTAGACTTTCACCATTTTCCTTGAGTCTCCTTCTGTGCCATTGATCGAGAAAGTGCTACGGCTCCGGTTCTCGCTACTTCCGTGAGTCCCAAGTTCCTTGCCAGATTGATGAATGCATTGATCTTTGCTGGATCCCCGGATACTTCAACGGTCAATGTCTCTGGAGAGACATCAACCACGTTTCCGCGAAATGTCTCAATGTAGTTCATTATCTCGGGTCGGGTAGGAGGAGCGCCCGGAGACAGCTTCACCAGAGCCAGTTCACGAACGGCCGCGCTCTTCGCATCAAGAGGCTCGACGCTTCTAACATCGATAAGCTTCTCTAGGTTTTTCATAACTTGATCTGCCTGATCATAAGTGGAGAACATTGTGAGCGTAACGCGGGCAAGCCCTTCGGCCTCGGCCGGACCCACTGCTATGCTCTCGATGTTGAATGACTTCCTGCGAAACAGATTGGATAGTCGGAAGAGGACGCCCGGCTTGTGTTCGACCAACGCCGACACAATGCGCAACTGTGCGTCTTGACTCATCCCACCATCATTCCCTTCAATCCCGCACCGGGGGGAATCATCGGCAGTACATCTTCCTCTGGCGATATTGGCACGTCGATGACCGTTGTCACGGTGTTCCGTAAAGCCTTGCTCATTGCCATCTCGAACTCTCGCATCGAATGAACACGAATACCTTCTGCACCATAGGCCTCAGCTAGTTTCACGAAGTCTGGTGATTTGCCAAGTTCAACGGCGGAATACCGTCGGTTATAGAAGAGTCGCTGCCATTGTGCAACCATGCCAAGCATGCGATTGTTCAGTATGACGACGGTTACGGGCACGTGTTCTTCCATGCTTGTGGCGAGCGAGTTCTCCGTCATGAGGAAGCTTCCGTCGCCGGCCACATCGACAACAGGCACATCAGGTCTTGCAACCTTCGCCCCCAATGCCGCGGGAAAGCCGAATCCCATCGTGCCAAGGCCTCCTGAGCTGATGAATGTTCGGGGCTCGATGACCCGGAAGTGCTGTTCACACCACATTTGATGTTGGCCCACTTCTGTGGTGACGATTGCTTTGGGCGGCAGGATTTGCCGGAGCATCTTTATGGTTTCAACTCCACTGAGGCTTGATCCGTTTCCGTCGTATTCGGTCACTGCAACTGCCAATACCTCTTGCCCTTTCTCCACCCACGCTTCCCTTTGTCCGCTGACAATTCCGGCTCCAACTTCACGTGTAATTGCCATCAGAGCTTTCTTTGCATCCGCCACGAGCGAGACTACTGGGAGCCTATAGTTCTTGGCGATCTCTGCTCGATCGGCATCTACATGAATTACCTTGGTGTTCGGACAGAATTCCTCGATCTTACCGGTTGTTCTGTCGGAGAATCTTGCTCCCACGACCAGTAGGACATCGCATTCTGGGAGCAAGTGGTTTGTGCGTTCGGAGCCATGCATCCCCGCGCAGCCCAAAGAAAGTGGATGATTCTCCGGGAATGCTCCTTTCCCCATGAATGATGTCACGACTGGCGCGACCAAAAGTTCCGCGAGAGCCTGCAACTCACGGTATGCGCCTGCTATCTTGACTCCTCCACCCGCGAGGATCATGGGTCGCTGCGCCTCGAGAATCATTCTCGCAATCGTCTTCACAATGGTCAGATCGGGATCAGGTAGCGGTCGATAGTTCGGGAAGTCTACGCTCTCTGGAAATTCGACTTCACCCTCTCCCAGCTGCACATCCTTCGGGATGTCCACCAGCACAGGTTGAGGACGCCGCGTTGTCGCCAAATAGAACGCGGCCTTAATGGCGTGAGGTACCTCTTTGACACTGAGTGGTTGGAATGTGTATTTGGTTACAGATGTTGCCATTCCGACAATGTCAGCCTCTTGAAACGCATCGGTTCCTATCATGCGAGATGGAACTTGACCAGTTATGGCGACCACAGGCGAGGAATCCATATATGCCGTGGCCAGGCCCGTCAACAGGTTCGTCGCACCGGGACCGGAGGTTGCCAAGCAGACTCCTGCTCTACCTGAGGCTCGAGCGTAACCGTCAGCCATGTGAGCTGCGGATTGCTCATGTTTAGCGAGAATATGCCGTATGCCTTTCTCATTCGATGATGGATGCTGCAGGCCCTGGAATTCGTAGAGGACATCGTAGATCGGCATGTTTGTTCCACCTGGAAGTCCGAATATGACGTCTACATCCTCGCGTAGGAGAGCCTCGACAGCAGCTTTCGCGCCGGACATTTTGCTCAATATTAGTTTCTATACTCCTTTTTGCAACGCCCGCCCCCAAACAAACCAGCAGGAGACGGGCTACTGAATAATGACGTCTACGAGCAGGACAAGTGGAACGAACGCGTTGACACATAGCCGATTTTTCGGCATTCTCGTAGACCTTGAGATCCACTAGGCTTACAGGTGGCATTATTAAGCCTATCGTGATCCGCGAGCTTGAGGCCGTAGTGTTGACTTGCGGTGTCTGGAATTATTGACGTACCCGTCTACGAATGCATTCACCCTCGCCTGTTGTTGATGTAGACGGCAAGCATGAGATGATTAGCTGCGGTTGGAGCAACCCAAATCCGTGGAAGACTCCGCGAGAATTCTCTGAAGAAGAACTTGAAAAGATAATCGAGAACATGATCTCACAGCATGTCAAGGACATGAGCAACTGCATTTTCAACCTGCACGTTCCGCCTATCGACTCTGGCTTGGACACATGTCCGAAACTAGATGAGAACCTGGCCCGAGTACGCTGGTGGACAACCAGTAATGACAGTGGGAGGGAGCTCCGGTGTCCGTAAAACGATCGAAAAGTACCAACCACTCGTCGGCTTGCATGGCCACATTCATGAGGCGAAAGGATTCATTAAGATAGGACGGACTCTCTGTCTAAACCCCGGAAGCGAGTACAGCGAGGGTATCCTTCGAGGTACGCTTGTCGAACTTGAGGATGGGTCTGTGAAGAACTTCTTGCTGACACAAGGCTAAGTAAACTAGCTCAATCTCTTTCGCAGTCTGACGTCACTCGAACGAAGTGCAAAACCAAAGGTACGGGCTTTGGATAACTGTATTATCGTTGTTCTTAGATAGTGTGGGCGGTTTGAGTAAGCTTTGGAAATCAGTCTTGCTAAGAGAGTCGCATTGGTTACCGGTTCAGGTCGTGGGTTGGGAAAGGCGATGGCAATTGCTTTCGCGCAGTCAGGCGCGGACCTCATCTTGATCGACCTTGACTTGGCTTCTGTGGAGAAGGCGAGTAAGGAGATCTCTGCTATGGGCAGAAAGGCGGCTGCGTTCCGAGCTGATATCTCGCGGAAGGAAGAGGTTGATGAAGTTGTGAAGCAGGCTATCGAAAGATTTGGGCGAGTAGACATCCTAGTGAACAATGCAGGCATCATTTTTCGGAAACCGATGTTGGAATATGCAGAGAATGACTGGGATCAGGTGATCAACGTGAACTTGAAGGGCACCTTCAATTTCTGCTACGCGGTGGGCAAGCAGATGATTACTCAGCATTATGGAAGAATCATCAACATCGCCTCAATCATGGGTGATGTGGCGTTGCCTCTTCGAGCATCTTACTGCGCGAGCAAGGGTGGCGTAATTATGCTTACCAAGGAAATTGCGACGGAGTGGGCAAAGTACGGGATAACGGCCAATTCAATATCGCCCGGTTGGATGATGACAGAACTGACTGAGAAGCTGTTCGCTCAAGAGGAAGTGCGGAAGTTCTTTCTTGAGAGAATTCCGTTGAACCGATTTGGTACTCGGGATGACGTTGCGAATCTCGCGGTATTCCTAGCCTCGGATCAATCCGCATACATTACTGGACAAAACATCTTCGTCGATGGCGGATGGACGACCCAATAGAAAGCCAGAGCTGTCTCGAGATCCGAACGGAGCGAGGCTGACAGTCGCAGAGCGAAACATAATTCGCGCGCAACCCCTCCAAGCTTATCATGATGGGATCTTTGCGGAGCCAGCCAGCGCGGCTTCAGCCGCAGGTCTGATCAGAGCACGCAAGACAAGTTTGATAGGGGCCGATGATCGAGCGGTCTGCATCATAACATGGCATGGGCTCAAGGACCAGAAGGCCGTGAAGAGCGATTGCCAAGTCGAAACGTAATACTACAGAGATGCTGAGAGCTACTGCAACGGCTTGCGCTTGAGCGTTTACTGCAATTCTTGAACGAACAAGGCAAACCACTTATGTCATTCTTCGTGGAGCGATGAGACACTTCCAAGTGAAGCATCCAGCTGGTAGAGCTATGAAGCTGCCCGGTGTAAGAATCACGATTCTGTTAGTGGCTCTTGCAATAGCGGTCGCTCATGGTTTGTACGTTCGCATGATTTTTCGAGCACTTCCAACTGGAGCATATTTCCATAGTCCTTTTCGGCGTCTTAGCGGTTGTCATCTATGTCTAGAAACGGAAAAAGTCCGCGTCTGACTAAGCTCTAAGGCGTTTAATGATCGAGAGGCAGGCGAGCATTCTCCTTTGACATCGATTCACAACGAGATGCCCGACACCGAGTTTCTGTATCATGTGACCTTTGCGATCTCAACCATTCTTCTGAAGTAGCGAATGTTGTCCAGGCTTGGCGCTCTGAACTTGATTACGATCAAATGTAACCTTTGCTATGGCACAGTTCAGCGACTAGAACGGCGCCTCCGGCGCCTCCGCGAATCGTGTTGTGGCCGACGACCGTGTAAGACAGCCCGAAGACTTCATCGCTCCTTATTCTTCCCACAACAACGCTCATCCCATTGCCTGCGTCGCGGTCGAGCCGAGTTTGTGGTCGATCGGGCTCGTCTCTCACTATTATTGGTTGATGAGGCGCGGTGGGCAAGTCTAGGCCTTTGAATTCGGCGAAAGTTTTCTTCACGTCTTCAGGCGAGACCTTCTTTCTTGTACGTACGAAGGCTGCTTCCATGTGACCATCTATTGTTGGAACCCTGTTGCAGCTCGCGGCTACCGAGATCTCTGCTGGTTTGTCTTCTGGACCTAACAGTTTCTTGAGTTCAATAATCATCTTCTCCTCTTCTTCTCCGATATAGGGCACTACGTTGTCGATAATATCCAAGGATGCAACCCCCGGGTAGCCGGCGCCTGATATCGACTGCATAGTTGCGACGGCCACGCTATCGAGCCCGAATCTATCCCATAGGGGCTTGAGTGTGAGAGCTAAGATAGTTGTACTGCAGTTCGGATCTGTAACAATTGCCCCTTCCCAACCGCGCTGCTCTCTCTGTTTCTTGATCAGGCTCAGGTGATCTCCATTGACTTCCGGAACTATCAGGGGAACGTCTGGTTCCGTTCTGAGGTCCTTCGCCTTGCTCACAACGAAGAGTCCCTTCTTCGCAAGGTCAAGTTCTATCTGCCTAGCAAGTCCTCCTGGAAGAGCCGAAAAGACGAGGTCAACCTCACCCTTTGATATGGAGTCCACGGATTGAATCTTCATCTCACGAAATGTCTGAGGCATTTGACTGCTCAGTCGCCATTTCGTGGCTTCTTGGTAGCGTTTGCCAACCATTACGTCAACCAATGCGGTTGGTTCAAAGAATTGGTGTTTCGCTAACAGTTCCAGAAATCTTTGGCCAAGAACACCCGCAGCTCCGAGGAGAGCTACCTTCATCTTATCAGTCATTCCAGATTCCTCGAATAAACCTTGGGCACGAGGATTTATGCTTCATCGTTTTTCTCGCTCGCAATCTTCTTGGCACCGAGACGGTGACGAAGAATATTTCATTCGCTATGGGACATTGATTGACGAAACCACCGATTCCAGAGAATCACCCCGCTACGAAGAATCACTTTTCTCTCAAGACTCTTAGCCTGTGGATTGCTAGTATATCGCTGAGCAGACCATATCCGGCAGAGTCGCCCCCGGCTCCCGGCCCGATTATGGTTATGTCCGGTTGCACGTCCATTGAGATGTTCAGAGCGTTCATCACGCCGTCAACGTGGGCGAGGATGTCGGTGTTAGGAACCAGAGCAGGTTTGACGCTGACATTGAAGTGTCCGCTTTCGTCTTGGGAGGCCGAAGCGATGAGTTTGATTCGTTTTGAGTCCTGTGCGGCTTTCGTTATGTCTTCAATGCTTATGCCGGTTATTCCTTCTCTTTCCACGTCCGTGTAGTTCACTTCGGCATCCATAAAGGCGTTTGCAAGAATAGTGATCTTGGCGGTTGGATCGTAGGCTTCTACGTCGCCAGTTGGGTCGACCTCTGCGTATCCCAGCTCCTGAGCGCGCTTCAACACGTCACCGTAACTCTTTCCCTCAGCCATCTCGGTCAAAATGTAGTTCGTTGTGCCATTCAGTATGCCCCTCAAAGACTTGATCTTTGCACCTTGCAAACCAAATTCGTGCATATTGAAGAGGGGCGTACCACTCATAACCGTGGATTCAAATCGCAAATATCGCCGCTTGGACTTAGCTAATTGCGTAAGTTTCTCGTAGGCTAGAGCGATGGGACCTTTATTGGAGGTCGCCACGTCCTTTCCGCTTTGAAGCGCGGTGACTATGTGGCTTAGGCCTGGTTCACCATCCTTCAAGTTCGTCCAAGTTGCCTCGATGATGATGTCCACATCCGAAGTCTTTATCGTCTCGATCGACGACAGCCCAGATTTGCCCTTTAACCCGCCTCCCTCCAGCTTCCCCTTTTCTGCTAGTTTCAGTGCCTCGGGCAAATCGACACCTCGCTGGTTATTCTGGATTGACCCCTTCACCGTGTCCGTGATCGCAACTACTTTGTAGCGGAAACCATACTCCTGTTCCAAGTACGAGGCATTCCGTACAAGGTGCCTAGCGCAACCCTGCGCGACGGTACCGAAGCCGACGAACGCCAGCTTAACTTGCTTCAAAATCAATGACCGTCTTGGCGGTCCTCTAGCCCTCTGTGAAAACGTAGTTATCGATCTTTTTGTCGGATAAGTTCAATAGAAGTCCTCGTAGAACCCCTGTCACATATTCACTTCCTGGGTTAAAGCAGACACTCTTGCCTACTTTCGACAAACCTCTCGACTCATGAATATGCCCGTGAAGACCAGCCAACGGTTGAAGTTTTTCGATCATTTGCCTTACTGCAGTTGATCCCACGTGGGCCATCTCTGGTTCCCCTCCAGGAGTGAGCACGGGCCTAAGGTCCTTGTCAAGTTTTGGTGCTACGTCAATCTGGGTATCGCATGGTGGACAATGAAAGTTGAGGATGCTATTCCCTGGATCAGTCAGACCTGACGTGGCTTTCTCAATCTTCTTAGCTAGCTCTTCTTCGGGCAGATCCCCGGGACAATTCCAAGGCGTCATATTCGCCTGTTTTGTTCGTTCCTGTGACGGAGTCCAGAGCAACTTTCCCATTGTTCCACAACCTCTAGCTAGCTTGATTGGATTCTGGACAATCCTGCAAGTTGCAATACAACTTGATTCAGGAAGTTCCACATCAGTTGGGCAAGCAACTCCTGTAATGCATAAAGTAGGTGAGATCCGGAGTCTAAAGTGTATAATCTAATTGTCGGTCTATATTCTACGTTCGGAGAGCTAAAAATAACTCTAAGTATGCAAGTTACTAGTCGAATGTGAGGACGCGTCATTCTAGGAGATGACAAAGGCTATGTTTCTTGAGGAAGTTGAAAACTCACCGTCTCTTGAAATGGTCAACCTAGTTCTGCAAAGAATCGCGAAAGGCGAGAAGGTAGTTAGTCTTGCAATAGGAGAACCATCGTTCAATACCCCGGCTGAAATAGTTGAAGTAGCTTGCGAGAGCATGCGGTCTGGGAATGTTCACTACGTTTCTTCTTATGGCACGATGGAGGTCAGAGAGGCGATCAAGGGGAAGGTTGCCAAGAAGAATGGAATTCACGCTGAGATTGCCAATACGATATTCTGTACAACCAAATATTCAGTTTACGCTTCTCTTGCAGCCGCCTCCAACAAAGCGTATGACGCGCTCCTTCCTAACCCCGGCTACTTCTACTGGGAACCTGTCGTTCTCTCGGGAGGACGACCAATCTTCTACAAGCTGAAAAAGGATTTTTCACTTGACATTGAGGAGATCAAGAAAAAAGCCACGCGAAGGACTAAGGTTATACTAGTAAACTCGCCCTCAAACCCGACCGGGAAGGTGCTCAACCGAAGTGAGCTTGAGGAACTCTATGAGTTCTGCAATGATCGAAAGATCTTCATTATCAGCGATGAAGCTTACGAGGATCTTGTCTACGAGGGACAGCATTTCTGCGTCGGATCACTCGAACCGAAACCGGAAATCGTGATATCTCTATTCAGTCTGTCCAAAAGTTATTCAATGACGGGCTGGCGTGCAGGATATGTCGTGGCGAGCGAACGCGTAATCTACATGATCAACAAATTCCTCGAAAACACGGTTACATGTTTTCCACCCTTCATACAAAAGGCCTCCGCATATGCGCTGGACAAATGTGATAGATACATCTCGGAATTTCGGAATGAGTTGGAAAGTAGGAAGAGACTTCTGGAAAAGAAGATTAGCGAAATAGACACATTGGAACCTTCCAAGATTGAAGGAGCGTTCTACGCGTTCCCCCGATATACAATAAAAATGCGGTCCCGTGAGCTAACCAAAGTGCTGCTTGACAAATATGGCATCGCTGTCTTAGCAGGCACAAGCTTCGGTGATGCGGGCGAAAATCACCTGAGATTCTCATTTTCCATGTCCCCGGAGACTATCGAAGAAGGAATGAACAAAGTGAAAGCCTTCTTCAAAGAGGGCTAGAGATTCTGGAAGTTCTCAATTGAGTTCCAGCAGAATAACCTACTTCGGAATTTGCCTCGCTATGCTCACCTTGATCCGATTCGTCCTTCGAAGGAATTGAGAACGTGTCCATAACACCCCTTCCTTTTTTGCCAACAATGATTGACTGAAGACCTCTGAAGTGGATGTACGCCTGAAGGGCTTCGCCTCAGAATTACCCCTGTATATACTTGCCATGCAACTGATATGGATACGGATTTCTATAGACGTGTAATTCATATTGCCAGATCGGAACCATCCGAACGGTGAGAATTTTGAAAGATCTCAGAGCTATGTGGAGACAAGGGACACCGGCATTTGGTCCATTCGTACAACTGAACTCCCCCGGAATCTGTGAAATCCTGGCTCATGCTGGATTCGATTATTGCATCATAGATTTGGAACACGGCGTCATACATGTCGATACGGCTGAAAACATGGTTAGAGCTTCAATCGCCGCTGGAATAGTACCAATAGTCCGAGTCGCGTTCAACAGACCGGAACTAATCAGTCAAGCATTGAATATCGGCGCGAGTGGTGTGCACATACCGCATATTTCGACACCTGAGGAAGCTAAGCAAGCCGTATTCGCCAGTAAGTTCTTTCCCCTGGGCGGACGCGGAGTCTGCCCCTTCGTCCGAGCGGCGAGATATTCCGCGGACAAGACAATTTACTACAATAAAGCCAACACGGAAACGATGGTCATCGTCGCGATCGAGGGCACCGAAGGTATCGATAACCTAGGAGAAATCTTGAAAGTAAAAGGCATCGACGTTATCTTCGTCGGTCCGTACGACCTCTCGCAATCACTAGGTGTACCCGGACAGGTCACACACCAGAAGGTTGTTGATAAGGTCCGAGAAATCGCTGCTATGTCTAAGAAGGCTGGGGTGGCTGTCGGTCTGTTTGTTGAGACCCCTGAAGCCGCAAAAGAATGGGTCAAGCAAGGGGTACTCTATGTCTCACTGGATGTGGATGCAGCAATCTTTCTCAAAGCAAGCCAAAGTTACATAAACCAGCTTCGAGAGACCGCACCTTCCACCACGCGGAGGTGACATTGTCATGAAAGATCTACGAGCAATGATGAAAAGCGGAAAGGCATGTATAGGAATTTTCGCCGTGACCGCGAGCCCAGCCATGGTCGAGGCAATAGGCTATAGCGGACTCGATTTTGTCATCATAGATTGCGAGCATGCAGCACTAAGTCCCTACGGAACGGAACTCGAAGAATGCGTTCGGGCAGCCTACGCGGCCGACATTACACCTATCGTGAGGGTTACAGAGAACGAGAAAGGCATGATACTGAAAGCACTCAACTTCGGGGCTAAAGGAGTCATAGCGCCGCATGTCAACACGAAAGAAGACGCGGAAAAGCTAGTGCGGGCTGCGAGATATGCGCCTGAAGGTAGAAGATCCTCCGCGCCCCCTGTACGCGCAGCAAAATACGGGTTTACGCCATTTCCGGAATTCGCCAAGCAACAAAACAGAGAGAACCTAGTGATTCCACTCATCGAGGAGAAAGAAGCTGCCCAGGAACGCCTCAGTGAGATCATAGGGGTCAAAGGCCTTGACGTGATCTTCTACGGTCCATTCGATCTATCGGTGACCTTGGGTTTGGAGGGAGTATGTGATCACCCGACGATATGGAAGGGCTTGGACGAAACCGTCAGACTGTCCAAGGCTAAGGGGCTCCCAGTTGCCAATCTCTGCTGGGACATTGCGTCGGCGGTGGAATCGATCAAGAGAGGCGCACTAATGATTGCCTTAAGCGTGGACATGGTCATATTCCGCCAAGGACTACAAGCCCTCATGGCTAGAGTGGAGAAGGAACTCAGAAATCTCTGAGACTGTCACGACCTTCCCCCTCCACCTTTCTCCCATTCCCTCCGAGATTTTTCTTTCACCAAACCGCCAACGCAATTTCATGGGTGAACCCGCGAAGCTAAGTTGCCCCTCTAAAGGAGACATTCGCGACTACCACCACTCTCGAACGCACAAGGCAAATGCTCTTAAGTCATTCTTTGCCGAACGCTGCGATCCTTCGATCCTAAGGAAGGCATCTAAGCGGTTAAGCTATGAAGTTGACTGGTGTGAGAATAGTAGTTCTGATAGTGGCTCGCATACTAGCTATTGCTCATAGCCTGTATGCTCGCATAATTTCCCGGGCGCTTCCACTTGGAACCAATTTTCTTGTCGCCACGCTGCTTTTTCCAATAGGAGGTTTGGCGGGTTCACTTGCTTTCGGGAGGTTGTTCAGAATATCGAATGTCGGATTGATGCTTCTCTCGCTAGTGGATTGTTCACTCATCTTCTACACGAGAACGTTTCCCACAGCGTTTTTCGGCGACAGAATCGTGCCTTGGTCGACTGGTTGGATGCCGCCCGGCGCAGTGCAAGTTTTCGTCGCTCAGATCATAATGATAGTTGTTTCGGGCTATGCTCTTCTCCGTGCACGAGCGTCAGGAATGTAACCAAACCTAACTAGTCCCTTTGTACGCACCACACCTAGTGGTGACCACCCATATACTCCAGGAAATGCTGCGAGATGATCATCGTCCTAAACAACGAAGAATACAAGAGATCAGCCTAACCGGCTGGCTGGCATCCAAGCTGACGGAATTGCTGTCTAACTTGAATGTGAGGCTGGAACTTGCCGAGGGCCTGAATGGAGTCCATGCCCGTGATGCAGAATCTCGGAACCTAGGTGGATCGGAGGAAAGATAGCTATGCAACTGGACCATTCAAAGAGCGCCTTGTCGGATCAAGAGGGTTAATCATAGTTGCCGACTTCGGCACGCAGTCTAAAATCAATTTGATAATTTAGAGCCAATCAAATGCGCACACACACAAAAACTTGGTTCGACTCGACAATTCATGTATGATGAGACCGCCGCTCCCAAAGCACTAGTAGATATCCGAACATCAATCCTTGCGCAGTTACCTCTGGGAGCGATGCCAAGGTCAGGAATGCGGGAGTAGTTGTGTAGACGATATGTTCGATGGCACCACCGCTTCCTGCTATTGTGCCAATCAGGAGATAGAGCGAAGAAACAGACAGCCAACCCCAACGTTTCATTTCAAGAATCCTCCCCAGATACGGGTACAGCGCCACTGCCAAAATGAAACCTCGCAGAATCTGAGAAGGAACGACCCATGGACCGAACTGGCTCGGAGGTTTCATGTACGTTTGCATTGTAGGCCCACCATATACCCCGCCCCACTGAATGAAGTAAGCCAACATGCCAGCGATCACATAGGTGACGATGTGAACGATGATCGTTCTCGAAGTGAAGAATGCAAACGCTTTTCCCGTCAACTTTGATTCAGCTCAGTGATATGGAAACCGTGCATTTCACTACTTATCGGTGCCGGACAGGACGTGGTTTTGTGTGTGGGTCCAGTGGTGCTAGCATCCAAATTTGAACCGCTAAGCCAGTGATTTGTGTGTGGTACTAATGGTGCGGGCAACCGAATTTGAACTTCAGCGCAAAGTGGCGGTGTCGGTTTAAGCGCTTAAATCGACATCAATTATTTGCCAAGCTGCAAGAGATTTGGTGCTCCGGGCGGGATTTGAACCCGCGATCAGCGACTCGAGTGGCCTCCGAGGTTAGCGGAAAAGGCCGCTATGCTGTCGGTCCGCGCCGAGTTAACCGGGCTACACCACCGGAGCTCAGCAACAAACAATTCTACCAGACTTTAAGTTCTTTGAATCCCTAGAGCCGCCAGCGCGCAATGCCGAAGCCTCGAAATTCGCCCTTCCAATCCTCCCAGGTTACATCTAGATCCTGAACGTAGGCGCCTAGCGGGCCTCGTCGGCAGAATTTCACGGCCTTCTCAACATTCTCCTTCTCCCCTTCAAAGAGCGCTTCAACGCGGCCGTCTGGGAGATTTCGAACCCACCCGTCCACTCCAAGACGCCGAGCCAAGGCGGCGGTCTCGCCTCTGAAGAAAACACCCTGAACTCTGCCACTGACGAAGACGTGCGCCCTTGCCTTCATTCAGTCCATACTCCCAGTGGGATAGGACCTTAACGAGGCCTATTCGAAATCAATCTTGCTCAGCAATGTCTCGGGCGACTCGATGCACGCCTAAATACTGCTCGATAGGTGCATATTCTGGTTAAGATTAGCGTCGCGGTGAAGCAGCTAGATTTGCGTGCAGTAATAGCGGAATTGAAACTGCCAGCGTTCCCGCCGATGGCGGAAGAGACGAAGATGATGGCTGAGAGCATCGGCTACACCGTTGTCGGGACGCTGATCCAGCGGCGAAAGAGCGTACACCACTCATGCACAATCGGCCCCGGCCGACTGGACGATCTCAAACACCTTGTCGAAGAGAACGAGGCTGACACGGTTATTTTCGCTAACCCTCTGACGAGCAGCCACGTGTTCAAGCTCACGCAGCATCTGGGTGGAGAGGTGCGCGTTATTGATCGGAATCTCCTGATTCTCGAAGTCTTCGACAAGCGTGCCTTCACGAATGAGGCGAAGCTGCAGATCAGGCTCGCGAAACTGAAGTACACGCTCTCCTGGGGCAGGGAGTTCATCAAACTCCGCGGCATAATGGGCGAACAGCTGGGCTGGATGGGACCGGGCGACTACCCATACCAGGAGTACTATCGGGCTGCTAGAAATCGGATCAGCAGAATCGAGAGCGAGCTTGAGGACATCTACAGGAAGAAGATGTTCAAACGAGACCGCAGACGCGAACTGGGGTTCCCCATAGTCGCGTTGGCTGGCTACACCCAAGCCGGAAAGACGTGTTACTTCAACCTCGTCGCGCACGAGGACAAGACCGTTGGGCTGGGCCCGTTCACGACGCTGACAACGTTCGCGCGCAAAGCCTACACCGGACCGAATCCTGAGTCAGGGGAGTTCATTCTGATCGACTCGATTGGCTTCATTGAGGATATGCATCCAGTAATCCTGAAAGCCTTCCACGCCACGCTCGGCGAACTGGCAACCGCCGATCTGGTCCTGTTGTTCATTGATGCCAGTGACCGAAAGTTCCCTCTGGAGAGAAAGGTCAGGTCGTGCAGTCAGATCCTCCGAGAGGTCGACATAACGGCCCCAACGATCATCTGCGCTAACAAGATAGATCTGGTCTCTCCAGAAGAGCTTGAGGAATCGAAGGCCATAATCCGCAAGTATTTCATCAGCGAGGAAATTGCGCCCGTAAGCGTGAAGACCGGTGAAAACTTGGACTCACTTCTCACCATGATCAGATTAAAGCTGCAGACACAGAAACTCATAGTGAAGTCAGGAAAGTAGCAATCGCATCACCAAACTCGCGATGTTTCTCAAGCATAACGCCATGCCCAGCACCCAGAATCACAACCAACCTTGAACCTGGAATCCTCTCATGAAGGTACTGCGAATACTTCGGCGGCGTCAACCTATCATCCGCCCCGCAGAGTATCAACGCGGGACAATGAATGTCCTCAACTTCCTTCGTTCGATCAAACTTGTCGCATGCGACAAAATCACCATAGGTGACGGTTGGGTTAATTCTAAGCATCTCCTGCGCAATCCGACCTACAATGACCGGGTCGCGGGTAGTTGTCGACACAGACCACTGTGCGACCAACCTACAGGCTTGCGCATAGTTCTCACGCACTTTTGATAGAATGTCGGGGTGCACTCTCAGTCGAGCACCAGTTCCGACCAAGATGAGCCCTGCAAGGTCTGGATTTCGTAAGGCGAGTTCAATCGCGACAGCACCACCCATTGAATGCCCGACCGGAATCGGCCTCGTGACATGATTCTCTTTGATCTGTTTCTCAACTGCCTTGGCATAATCTTCGATAGTCGTGCAACCTGAGCCTGTCGGATGGCCAGGGAGTTCGATGGCAATGGCGTTCCCCTTGAAATGTTTGAGCTGGAAATGCCAAACTACTGGACTGCTTCCAGCACCATGGATGAACATCAATGTCAATCGATTGAACACCATTCTCCGTTGGTCGACGATCACAGTTCGAAGATAGATGCATCGATTCAGATGGATAAAGACAATAAGCCAAGCCATCCGCTTAGTTTGCTGGGGATCTCGGTTTTGCGGATCCGTTTTCTTGTTGGGTTGTTGGCCGGTATACTTCTTCTGAGCTTACTCTCAGCGACTCCAACCTTCGCGACCAAGAAGATGCTCATGCGAGCCGCTTTCAACCAGTCGCAAACCGAAAGCGGAATCTTAGTGTCAATTTCAGGTCGCGTCTTCGAAAGTACCAACACCTCAATCCCCAATGCGGTCATTTCAATTCAAGTTAACAACCCTCAGGGAACCAGCATCCACGTCGCCATCGCATACTCCGACCTCAGTGGCGCTTTTGACGACACCTTCTCAATTGCTCCAAGTTCTCCCGCAGGCAACTATACAGCGTACCTCGTCGCAGACAAGCCTGGATACGACACGGCCCGCCTCGTCCTCACATTCACATATTCAACTCCCGATTTCTCAATTCAATCCTCAAACACCAGTCTGTCTGTGCAACAGGGACAGAGCGGATCATTGGTCCTCACATTCCTGTCGCTTCGCCAGTTCAACCAGCCCGTGAATCTCACCGGACTCGACGTACCAGCAGGGGTTACTCTACGGTTCAATCCTCCATCGATCGTTCCAAGTGGCACGGTGCTCGTGACTGTCGCTGCTTCCTACTCCGCCCCAGTTGGCAACTATACGGTCACCCTGCTCGGCGTGTCAGGTTCACTGAGTCACAAAGCATCGTTCCAGCTCAACATCAGAGCCGGACTTATCCAGCCAACCAACGTGTTCTTTCTGACAACCGTCGCGGTCATTTTAGTCGCCATCGTCTACGCGATGCTCCGCTCGCGTAGTAAGCGTAAACGAAGAATGGAGGCCGTGGAGGAACTCCTTCGATCGGCGGAAGCAGACACCGGCTACGTTGCCACAGCCAGAGTTATCGCTCGTCTTGAGGAATTACGCGCCATGGGGAAGGTGGACGAATCTACATATCAACGCCTGAGGAAAGAGTACGAGAAGAGACTTGAGAGATCTAAGTAAGCTACATTTTCTTCAAGCTTTCAGCTATCTGGGCGACGGATTTCGAGAACGCATGGTCGGGTTTTTCGATAGTGTAGATGACCTTTCCTCCGGCTGCCATTAGCTCGCACATGCAGGGTATCATTCCAACAAGGGGTAGTCCAACGTCTGCTTCAATCTGTTTTCCGAATTTCTCCGCTCCACCTGAGGCGGCTATTTGTTCCATTGGAATCTTGTTCAGAATTACACCGGACTTTCTGCCGAGCGCCTCGTACACTCCTTTCGATAGTTCCTTGGTTCCTTCCAAGTCGAATTCATCTGCCTTCATGACAAGCGAGACTAGGTCCGCTCCAGCGAGGGCGTTGATGGATGAATACTGCGCACCCGGGCTTGTGTCGAATATCAGATAGTCAACGCCCTTCTTTTCGATGATCTCCTTCTTGCCCGCAAGTGTCCTCGTCAACGCTTTGACCTCCCATCTTCTGTCCTTGCTCATTATGTCCTTCAAGGATTCCAGTGAAGGGTTTGAGAAGCCGACCCAGAGCTTTCCCGGTAGCTTGAAGCGTTCGGCTTCGTCCACAAGCGTGTCGACGATGCCGCATTTCCCTTCCAAGTAGTCGTTCAGCCAGAACTCCGGTTTCCTTTTGAACAGGACATTCAGACTTGGTGCGCGAAAGTCGTAGTCCAACAGGCAAACGTTAGCGCCCTGCTTCGCATACAATGCTCCTAGGTTAACTACGAGCGATGTCTTTCCGGTTCCACCCTTGTAGGAATGGAACGCTAAGGTCTTACTCAATTTCGATTCACCTATGTCTCCACGTAAAAGTAAACGTCTCTTCCCTTCCGTTTCTTCTTGATTAAACCCATGGCAACAAGTTGATTAAGATAATCACTCTCAACCGCTCTCACCCGACCCGTCTCCTTCGACATATCTGTTGCAGTAGCTTCTCCAAGGTTCGCCAACGCCAACGCTGATTTCCGTAGATGGTCTGGGAGTGATAGTAGGGTAGTTACATCAAGCGGGGAATCTTCTGGAACGGCGACCGGATGACGTATCATCTGGCCGCTCGCAGAGCGCTGGACCTCTATGAGCTTGTCCAGTTTCTTCGAAACAAGTTCCATGTTACGATTGAGCTTTCTAAGCAAGTCTATGAGCGCTGGGTCAGTGCTCTTGGAACTCACAGGAAATCCGCAACACAGAAGGGATCTGGCCCCACCATATATGAAAGTTTGTTAGCGCTACACGTAAACAGAACAATACGTGTAGATATGTACTACTTGACAACACTTAAATAGCAACCCTAGCCTACTTCGGGAACAGATGCGAGGAACGCTTCGGATTGCTGATAGAAAAACCAAGCCGATCCGCGGTAGCCACTGTCCTGTGCCTAATCGCCGCAGTCTCAGCCATCCAGACCAGCGGAATCATACCGCATCCCGCTTTCGCAGACAACGACGTCACAACTACAACCGGAACAGCCGGGTCGGTGTCGGCCACCGAAACACTATTCCAGACAGCTACGACTTCAGCGACCAACTCCTCATCAAGCGAAACAGAAACGACAAACACCATCTTCAACAACACCCTTCAAACAGAGGTACATGTCGAACCTTCATCTAGATCGATAACTGCAGGCGCGTATGCAAGCTACAACATCAACATACACCAGCATGGCATCGCAAACGTCTTCTTAGCCGCGAAGGGAGTGCCTCCACAGAGCGTCGCAATATTCTCACAGGATAAGGGCATAGCTAATCCAGAATTCCGTTCCACACTCACCATAGTAACCTCAGCCACTACGCCACCCACGACATACGGCATAACAGTAGTTGCGCTTGTCAAGGGGCAGGAGTTTGACACACAAGTAAGCCTTGAAGTCGTATCATCAACCACGACGACCAGTCAAACCAGCATTGCCGTCACAGTTTCCGCTGGAACAGCTCTGTCCTTGACGATGGACACGGACCGGCATCACTACGAACCTAACGCCACAATACACCTAGGGGGGCATGTCGCTGATGATTCGGGAAACCTGGTAGCCAATGCAGATGTAACTGTGCAAGTTGACGCGCAAACAGGTGCCGAAGTTGTCTACATAGGCAATCTCAAGACAGGCGCAGCAGGCATCTTCCAGGCCAGCTTTCCACTTCCGAAGGACGCGTCTGCTGGCACGTACACGGCTTTTGCAGCAGTAAGTAAGCAGGGGTACGTCGGTGCCACTACTCGAACAACTTTCGTCGTGCAATCGTCTTCGACGCCGAGTGTAGTAATTCAGGCGGTTTACGCAGGCGATAGTGCAGGGAACCCGACCGCAGTCTTCTCCGCAGGACAAACTGTCTATGTCTGGGTCGTAGTCGAGAATATTGGTCCAACGTTTCAAGGCGTTATCTGGGTTCAAGTCCGTGACCCGAACGGGATACCCGTTCAAGTATCGATCCGAATATCTTCTATGAAGAGCGGAGATACGATCAAGGATGGTGTCGGCTTCATCCTTCTGGGAAAGCCAAGTCCGGGATTGTACCCGGTCAATGCACTGGTCTCTGACAACCTGATCTCTCAAGGCGGAGTCTTCCTCGCAAGCTCCGACGCCCAGTTCGCAGTAGCCGCGAGTTGAGAACAAGATGTCAGGAAGAGAGGATCCGCTCGAGAGCATCATCTCTACGCTCAACGACATACGTGATCGAATCGACACAACGGGCGAGACTCCGAACGGAGAGAATGGCCAGCGAGAGCCTCCTCAATCTGATGACGACAGCGCTTCCCTCGCCCTAGAAGAGTACTTGGCAAGTAGATTGCAGCAAATCGGCGAGGTACTGCCCGAGCAAAAGGAAATCAAGGGTCTGAAAACGGGCAACGGATGGAACGCGAATCAAGTCATTGAACAAACCTTCAAGATTGAACCAATATCGATCAAACGAGCTGTCGAGATCGCAATCTCATCAAATCGGACACTGAGGGAGCGACTTGCCAGGTTGTTCAGAAGACGGAAGGAAGAGCGGAACATCATAGGAACACCGACGGTTGAGTTTGTCCCGATCTGGAAAGTGAAAGGTTTCCACGAATGCTACTACCTTAGGACGAACTCCTACAGGGTGAACGTGAGGAATGACGTAGTAGGCGTAGAGGTTGAGGGCCGAAGCCGGGACCTCATACTTGAGCGGAAGCACCTCCGCTTCATCCCAACCGCGATCGTTGATCGATTTCAGAGACTCGGTTCGTTCCTGAGCAACGAGTCAAAGTACTTCGTGGTTAGCGACGTCATGGAACTTGCCACGAAGAGATCTGAATCAGAACTTTCCGTGATTGGTGCTGGGAAACCGTTAGACCTGGAGGAAGAGATGGCACTCACATCGTGGAGGACGAAACGAATCTTCGACGTTTCGGATCTGAAAGCACGCGGCGCAAGAGCGAATGTCCGACAATCTGCGATGTCGAAGGAGATGGTCCTTGCCAAGTTCAGAGAGCAAGTCGTCCGTATGCCTGAGCGGTTCAAGCAGATCCTTAGCAACAGGCTGCAGGTAACGGAGCTGAAGAGAATCTACGTGCCCTTCATACGAGTCCCAATCCAAAGAGGTCTCGTTCCACGTGATGTCATCATAAACGGAACAAGTGGAGAACTCGCAGAGAAGCGACAACTTGAGCTACTAGAATAGGTCGCAGCGGCTTTCGAAAGTCGAGAACAACTTAATTTGCAGCCAGTCAGCCTTCATGCCTCGGCTGGTGGGCTAGCTGCTTCTACCACGAAGACTAGGCATCCTCACGGTTCTGGGGATTCTCTTTCTCTTGCCGACAGTCTACTCACAAAGCCCTATGTCTGTGACCGCCTCCACGAATAAGCCTCAATATGCACCGAGCGAAACGGTCACGATCTCGGGAAAGGTGCTCGATAACCAGAACAATCCGGTTCTCGGGGCGGGCGTGTCCATTCAGGCAAATGACCCTCAAGGCAACACGATACACGTACAACTCATCTACTCCGACCAAGCCGGAGCGTACTCGGATTCATTCACACTTCCGCCGAACTCGGCTCAAGGACAGTACGAGATTTTCGTCACAGCGAGCAAGTCAGGATTTGAGAATGCTCAGACTCATGTGTTGTTCAACGTTCTGTCAGTGACGGTCTCCATGACGACGACAACGTACACAACGCAGTCTACGCAGACGACAAACTCATCATCTGAGACGAATGTTCAACCGAAATGCTTCATTGCAACCGCAACATACGGCTCGGAACTGAGCCCTGAAGTTGCCCTACTCCGTAACTTCAGGGACGCGGAAGTACTCAAGACTTCCGCAGGAAGGAGTTTCATGCTTGCCTTCAACGCATTCTACTACGGCTTCAGTCCTCGGGTCGCATCGTTCATCGCGTCCAACAATTACCTTCGGACAATCATGAAGATCCTACTCTACCCACTAATCGGGATCCTGTACGTCGCTAGCCGAGTGTTCACGAAACTCGCGCTTAACCCTGAATTCGCGGTGACGCTGGCCGGCGTCATTGCGTCTTCAGCGATCGGCATTGTCTACCTGGGACCGATCGCGATTCTGGCAGCCAAGTTGACTAGGCCTAGAGGGATCTATGATTGCTCGAAAGGTTCAGCTTTGGTCTTCGCTAGCTGCATCGTGTCCACAGTAGCGCTAGCCTTGGCTGAAGTTGCTCACGTCAGTCTGCTCCTGACAATTGCGACCGTCGTCACAGTTCTCAGCTATCTGATTCTCGGAGGATTTGTGGTTCTTTACTTGGCATCGCACGAGCGCCGCATATTCCACTCCACGAATTGACGATCTGCTGATCGTGAGTACTGATTCAGCAGTTCTCTTCTGGTCTAGGGCGAAATGACAGCGTCTATTCCTATCAGAATATTCGCGTTAGAAGAATATTCCTTGCAGAATAGCATAAATGCACGCAGTTTTGTCGTTCACGCTTCATTGAGTTGAGCAGTCGGTTGACCGAAGACACTGAGGTCCTTCGAACCTACGAGGAGATAAGCGAGAAGATCAGTCGTGGTGACGCAGTCGTAGTCACAGCGGAGGAATTCACTGAGTACGCCCAAACTCATGGCGTCAGAGCTGCTGCCAAGGAAATTGACGTAGTAACAACGGGCACCTTCGGCGCGATGTGCAGTTCAGGGGCTTTTCTCAACTTCGGCCATTCCGAGCCTCCGATCAAGATGTCGAAGTGTTGGCTTAACGAAGTGCCCGCCTACAGAGGGATCGCCGCGGTTGACGCATACATCGGAGCCACCGCCATGAGTGAGACCCAGGGGTTCGAGTACGGAGGCGGTCACGTCATTGAAGATCTCGTAAGCGGGAAGGATGTCGAACTACGAGGCGAGGCCTACGGAACCGATTGTTATCCCAGGCTATCCTTGAAGACACCCGTTCGCCTCGAAGATCTGAACCAAGCAATACTCCTCAACCCTCGTAATGCATACCAGCACTACAATGCTGCCACGAACAGCACAGATAGGGTGCTCTACACGTACATGGGGACGCTCCTTCCGCGACTCGGAAACGTCACATATAGCGGCGCGGGCGAACTTAGCCCCTTGTCTAAGGATAGCGGCTACGAGACGATCGGTATCGGAACACGGGTCTTCCTTGGAGGTGGAGTGGGTTACGTTGTGGGAGAAGGTACACAGCATGCTCCTCAGAAGCAGTTTGGAACGCTCATGCTTCGAGGCGATCTGAAACAGATGAAACCACACTACCTGAGAGGCGCAACGATGCACCGCTACGGAACAACGCTATATGTCGGCGTAGGCATCCCGATCCCGATACTAAACTACAAAGTGGCAAAAACGGCCGCGGCATCAGACTCAGAAATCTTCACAGACATCCTGGACTACGGAGTTCCCTCAAGAGAAAGACCGGTCGTTTCTCACGTTTCTTACGAGAACCTGAAATCCGGGGAAGTTTCGATAGGCGGAAAGGAGGTTCGAACCTCACCGGTCTCAAGCTTCAAGTATGCTAGAGAGATTGCGGAGACGCTCAAGTCATGGATACTAGGCGGCTCCTTCCTACCGACGAAACCCGTTGAGCTTCTCCCTCCTAAGAGAGATTTCAGGGGTCTACGCTTACGAGGACTTGAGCCTCTAGTCAAGGACGCAATGACAGAGAAGGTTGCGACCGCCAAGGCAAATGACGAGATCACCACGATCGCAAAGATATTGGTAACATACAACGTAGACCATCTGCCAATTGTAGACGACCAAAACCGCCTCGTAGGAATAGTAACCTCATGGGACATCGCTAAGGCCACCGCTCAAGGAGAGAAAGCCCTCAGCCAAATCATGACAAGCAGGGTAGTGACGGCACGAGAGAACGACTCGATCGATGTTGTATCCAGAAAGCTTGACCAGCACGACATATCCGGCATGCCCGTCATCGATGATCAGAATCATGTTGTCGGAATGGTGACTGCAAGCGACATAGCGAAACTTGTTGGGAGGAGAACGTGAGATGAAGCTGAAACTCAATTACTCCTACGAGAACGTGAGCAGTCCAGTCCTCTCAAATACCGTTCTCAAGACAGGCGTTCCCATCAACATACTGGACGCGAAGGTGACACAGGGCGCAGGGGAGATGATCATTGACGTGCCAGCGACAGGCGGCAAACTCGATTCTGTGATAGAGAGCCTACACGAACAGGGAGTCTCAACAAGGAAGATAGTTGCGGTAGTAGAGATAGACTCAGAGAAATGCGTGAGCTGCGGAGCCTGTGTCTCCCCATGCCCCGTACAGGCGATTACGCAGGACTCTAGCTGGGAGGTTCACGTGGATCTGGACAAGTGCATTCGCTGCCTGATATGCGTGAAGGCCTGCCCGGTCAGAGCGATCTCCTACCTGTAACCGGAACCCAAGGACGGATTGACTCCCAATTGAGCCTGCCATATCAAGCAATTGAATTCAGACAGGGATTGTTCAGAGCTAGAAAACGAATTGAACAATCCAACCTCCTATTGATCAGCAACTGCCTCGGAGCGATCAACGAAGGTGTGAAGGGTGCTCTGATTCACAGATTGCTTCTCGACGCTTACGTTGACCACAACCCAGCGTACGTTCTTTCTCTGGAACCTGTTCGAGTGGAAGAATGGGCGCCAAGAATTGTGAAGTTGGCGGCCGAATCGACCGCTATTGCAGGCGTCGGACCACTTGCCGCAATCCCCGGCGCCATAGCAGATGTCACCGTGCAAAGCATGTTGGCTTCAGGCGGCTCAACCTGTCTAGTCGAGAATGGTGGCGAGATCTCGGCAGTATCAAAGCGCACCCTGAACGTAGGCGTCTATGCAGGAAATTCGCCTCTCTCCGGGAGAGTAGGTTTCCATCTGGTGGAAGAGGACTTTCCCATCGGAATCGCGACCAGCTCAGGAACGGTTAGTCACGCTTTGAATTTCGGAGTTGCGGACTCAGCGACAGTGATAGCTGACACGGCCTGCCTAGCGGATGCGTGCGCAAAGGCGGTATGCAATGCCGTCAAGGGAGACGATGTCGAGACATCAGTGCAGTCTGGTCTTGAGGTGGCAGAGAGCCTCTCGGTAATCAGATGCGCATTAGTCATAAGAGGGAGATTCGCTGGCATGGTCGGGAAGGCACCAAAGATCCTCAGCATACGTAACGGTAATCAGTCAACTCTCTTGGATATACTTGCCCCTGAGACGCTTCTCCTCTAGATCACACTCTGTCAACTAGAGTAGCTTGACGAAGAACCAGCCTGAAACCAGCAAGCCAATGATGACCACTCCCCAGTGGATCAGTCTGGGGTTCACACGTTTGGCCAAGCGTGCTCCACCGTAACCACCAGTGATCGCTCCCGCAGCCATTAGGATCGCCAAGGGCCACACCACCAGTCCTTTGAGCGCGAAGAAGACGAACGCAGTCACATTGATGATTGTGGCGAGAGGAGTCTTGATCGCGTTCATCTTGTGGATGTCCCGCAAACCCATGAGACTGAGAGATCCCAGCATCAGGATCCCGATACCTGCCCCAAAGTAGCCGCCGTATGTCGCGACGAAGAGTTGGAAGAGAGCGCCCCAGATTCCTCTAGCCTTTGTCACACGCTTTTCGCCAGTGGGATGCCTGTCAAGTCTTCGGGATAGAATGTCACGGGACGCAAGCACCAACGTGGCAAAGAGAATCAGGAATGGGACGACGAGCTTGAAAGTTGCCGCTGGCGTGATCACCAGAATCACAGCGCCGAGGAGCCCACCAATCAGACTGGGGATAGCCAGACCGATAAGTAAACGGCGCTCGATCGCTGTGTCCTTCCGGTAACCAATCGCGCTACTAAGCGAACCAGGCCACAGCGCGGCTGTGTTTGTTGCGTTGGCAATGATCTCTGGCTCGCCGAATGCCACAAGTGATGGGAAGGAGAGGAGAGTGCCGCCACCGGCCACGGAATTGATCGCACCCGCGGTTACGGCTGCAAAAAAGAGCCCCGCCAAGCCAAGCAGATCGTTCATCGAAGTCACGCGGCTGTGCCGAGTCTGAGCTTGGAATACTTGAAGGTACCCGGCACTAACCGAGTTCGCAAATCATCGGATAAGACCGACCTACTTGCGACACATGCAGCCCTCTGATGAGTTGAGACCCCGGTTTCTCACAGGCTTTCTACCTGCATGCAAACAGCAGTGGTCGAGTACGGGCTATCAGGAGACTTAGCGTCTAGGTTTCTCTTTCTTGCCCTTCATCAGGGCGTCCAGAGAAACTGAGTTGATCGCATACACCTTGTACCGGATACCCGGGATGTCTCCCATGGCTTTGCCTTCGGCGCCACCAATCCCTTCAATCAGGACTTCGTCGTGTTCGTCGATGAAGTTTAGGGCACCGTCTCCGGGCACGAAAGCCGTAATGACCTTTCCATTCTTGATAAGCTGAACACGCACGGCTTTACGCACGGCGCTGTTTGGCTGTCGCGATTCAACGCCCACCTTTTCCAGTACGATCCCACGACCTTGAGGTGCTCCTTGCAGTGGGTCCGCTTTGTAGTCGAGACCAAGCATTCGACGCTTGAAGGGCCGATAGTGCCATCTGAATCGGCTTCGATCCTTCGTTGCCTTTCTCGCTGCGAGCAGCCCGCTTGCGCCCTGCGTCAAACTCATCACTTCTATTGCAGACTTGAAGTTGTGAACGTTGGAACTGCGGTATATGTGCTTATCGTAGCCAATGCCACAGAATTCAGACCAATCTCGATCAACACAAACCCAGTCGGACTTACCGACTCAATCTATATTCAACTCGAAAGTATGCGTCTTGGACCCATTAATGTCAGCGATCAAATTCGGCGTGAAGACTGGCCAAGGCGGATACTCCTACAAGGAGTTGAAGAAGGTCTGGACGACTGCGGACGAGTTGGGTTATGATTCAGCGTGGCTGTATGATCACTTCTACGCAGTTGACGACAAACAGCGACCGTGCCTTGAGGCGTGGACAACCCTGGCCGCTCTTGCGGCAGCAACAAAGAAGCTCAATGTGGGCACGATGGTTACGGCGGTTTCCTATCGGCATCCCTCGCTGCTAGCGAAGATGGCAACAACCGTCGACATAATCAGCAACGGACGACTCATCCTCGGGATTGGAGCCGGTTGGTATGAAGAGGAGTACCGTGCTTATGGTTACGACTTTCCCGACCCACGGACTCGGATCCGTCAACTGAGAGAAGCGTTGATCATAATCAGAAAACTTTGGACTGAAGAACGAGCAACATTCAGCGGCAGATTCTATTCGATCCATGAAGCGATCAGTTCACCCAAACCACGACAGAAAGGCGGACCACCCATCTTGATAGGTATTACGACAGGAAAGCGAACTCTGCCGCAATTTGCTGCGAGATTTGCTGATGGATTCAACACCACAGCCTCCTTAAAGGAATGCGAGGCTATCGTCGCTTCCGTTCGTGAAAACTGCGTGCGCTATCGGAGGAAGATAGGCGACTTGACGATGTCATGGCAAGGTTTCCTGCTAATAGGCAAGTCCGATTCTCAAATAGACAAGATGATCGAACGGGAAGCCAGGAGACGGAACCAATCACCATCGTCCTTCAGGCAAATGGTGATTGAACGTGGATGGATAATTGGCGGCCCGGATGCCTGTGTACGTGAACTGCGCAAGTTCAGAGAAATAGGGATCAATCACTTCATCCTAGGTTTCTCCAATGATACTGAAGTCGAACCCTTGGAGATCTGCAAGGACAAAGTGATCCCTCAACTCAGATGAATATCATGCGGTACTCCAATATCCAACGAAGCCCTAATGTCTTCGGGAAGTAGGATAAGCATGAGCGACGAAGTCTCGGCTCCGATATACCCACCCCCCCAACCGAGAAAACCCAAGAAGAAACGAACCAAGACACGAAAGTAGGACCTCGGTTGAAAGTCACTATTCTGGGTTCCGGCGGCTCAGCAGTAAGCGAGAAACGTGCATGCCCCTGCGTAGCAGTCGACGATACCAACCTGTTCGATCTTGGCCCAGGTGCGCTAAGGAATCTAATGACCGCCCATCTCGAAACAGACAAGTTCTCCAGAATTTTCATCTCCCACACTCACGCGGATCATATCTCTGACCTTATTCCGTTTCTTTGGGCCGTCCAGATAGGTGGCCGTCAAAAGCCGCTGGAGATTTGCGGTCCCCGCGGCTTCAAGGAGACGTTCCGGAACCTACTGCAGGGCACAAGTACTCCGAATGATTTCTTCAAGTTCCCTCTTACGCTGTCCGAGTTGGACTTTGGTGAAACGAAGGGAAACGTGCGTACCTGCAGAACCTCTCATACCATCCCGACTCTCGCCTTCAGAATTGAATCAGACGGAAGATCGTTCTGCTACGCCGCTGACACAATCTACTGTCCGGCGGTCGTCGAACTCTCACGGAACGTTGATCTGCTCCTTCATGACGCAACATTTCTCGAAGATCAATTGCCAATAGCCGAGTTGACCTACCATTCGACCGCCAGAATGGCGGGCCGAGCAGCGAAGGAGGCCAACGCGAAACGACTGGTGCTATTCCACATACCTCCGCCAAATGAGCGACGTGAAGGAGAATTCTATTCGGCGGCGAAGCATGAGTACGGCGATGAAGTTACCGTAGCGAAAGACATGGCCGCGTTCAGTTTCTAAAACCAGCGTGAAACTAGAGCTTAAATTCAGAACCATCCTATCTCCCTCAAGCAGCGGGTCCAGTTGTTGAAAGCAAAAGAGACTCACAAATCCTCATTCCAAGAGAGACTCAAGGACATAGAGGTCGCTCTAACCTTTCGAGACACGATCATACTTCCGGGCCGCGCTGAAGTTGAACCAATCGCCGTAGATGTGCACACGCGCGTAACCAGGAAGCATCGCCTCAACATTCCCATCGTGTCCTCACCGATGGACACGGTCACTGAAAGCGAGATGGCAATCGCCGTTGCCAGACATGGTGGACTCGGCGTTGTTCATCGCAACTGCTCCATTGAAGAAGAAGTTGAGATGACCAAGCGAGTAAAGAGAGCTGAGGCACTGATCATTCGCGATGTCGTAACGATTGCTCCTGAGGACACCGTTGGCCAAGCTCTCGCATTGATGGAGAAACACAACATCTCGGGCTTACCTGTTGTTGACAAAACTAGGCTCGTCGGCATCGTGACCGGCCGTGATGTTCGATTTGCGCAAGCCACTCTTCTAGTCAGGCAAGTGATGACCAAAGATGTTGTAAAGGCTGAGGAGGGGACCAGTATTGATGAAGCGAAGAGGTTACTTGGCGATCACAAGATAGAGAAACTCCCAATCGTCAACAAGAGCGGAGAACTCGCTGGACTAATCACATTCAAGGACATTCTGCTTAGGGGAAAATACCCCGAAGCTGCGCGTGACGAGAACGGCCAGCTTCTCTGCGCTGCCGCAGTATCACCATTCGACCTGGACCGCGCAAAGAAACTCGATCAATATGCGGATATCCTCGTGACGGACGTTGCGCACTTTCATAACGACAACGTTTTCAAAGCGACGAAGAAGATCATGTCGGAAGTATCGGCAGAGGTCATTGTAGGGAATATTGGCACTTATCAAGCAGCCGAGGATGCGATTGCGGAACTGGAAGGAATCAGTGGGTTCAGGGTAGGTATCGGTTCTGGGTCGGTATGTACAACCACCGAGGTAACAAAGGCCGGTTCCCCGACACTGTTCGCGACCGCACAAGTGGCTGACGCGGTTGCAAAGTACGGTGCACACATACCTATCATTGCTGACGGAGGAATAAGAACCGCAGGCGATGCTGCGATCGCCCTGACGACTGGCGCATCGGCCGTCATGATCGGCAACCTTCTGGCCCGTTGCAGGGAGTCTCCGGGCACTCTGATCACGATAGGGGGACGATATTACAAGCAATACCGAGGAATGGGCAGCCAGACAGCCAGAGCGAAGCGTTACTCATTGGACCGGTACAGCTTACCATCGAAAGGAGTTCCCGAAGGCGTTGAGGGATGGGTCCCGTACAAGGGTGAGGTAAGCATACTCCTCGACGAACTAGTTTCAGGATTGAAAGCCTCTATGGGCTACGCGGGAGCTGGAAGCATAGAGGAGCTATGGCATAAGGCACGGTTGGCCGCTCTCACTCCATCCGGTGCAGAAGAAGCTAAACCTCATGACATCCTTCTGCCAAGCGAAGCGCAAGAAGTCTAGAAGTGGAATCAGTCGTAGCATGTTTATATAACCTCCGTCATACACCACCCGTGGAATTCCGCAATGCCCATGATACTTCCCGAGGAGCTGGCGTCAAAATCAGTGATCCCAGCAATACGAGCCCTCATAGTCAAACGACTCGTTGAGGAGCATGGGATGACGCAGCAGGAAGCAGCGAAGCTCCTTGGCGTGACACAACCCGCCGTCAGCAAATATCTCCATCAGAAGCGCGGTGCAGCAATTCGACTGATTGGGATAAAGGAGATTGAACTAGCAACAGACGAAATTGCCAACATGGTTTCATCGCGTAAAGTGCGACCAATCGAAGTCATGAGCAAGATAGAAGCAGCTTGCGAATACGTGCGAAGAAATCGGTTCATGTGCGGCCTCCACAAGAGACTGGAACCGGCAATAGACATCAACGAATGCCACATCTGCGAACAATAAACCGATAACGCACCAAATGGAAGAACGAGTCCAGCGGGTCTACTTATGGAAATCAGAGTCAAGGTAGGAGACAAAGCCCCGGACTTCGAAGGCCCGATAGCGGACGGCAACCGACTGGGCCTCAAAGATTTCATTGGAAAGAAGAACGTCGTGCTCTACTTCTATCCGAAGGATGACACGCCTGGCTGTACTAGGGAAGCCTGCAGTTTCAGGGACAACCTGGAACCGATCAGATCAATGGGCGCGAAGATCATTGGAGTAAGCCTGGATAACGTGGAGCCTCATAAGAAGTTCTCAACCAAATACCACTTACCGTTCCCACTGATCAGCGACAGCGAAAAGCGCATCGCGAAAGCCTACGGTGTTCTCAGAGATACTTGGATCTCCACGAACCGAGTGACCTTCATAATCGACAAAAATGGAAAGATAGCCAAGATCTTCTCGAAAGTAGATGTGACCAAGCATACAGAGGAAGTAGTGGCAGCACTGAAGGAACTCCCCTCTTGAGCCCTAGAACCGTGTCTGTCGTTGATGTGACATGCCCCACTTCGACCTGACAAACTTTTTCAATGCTGCACTGCTCCAGTGTGCGGGACGATCACTAAGGGTCGTGAGATGACCAAATGAGCCAAGAGACGCCGCACGATTTTGCGGGAGTCTGGATAGGAAAGCTGAGCGAGCTCGTGAAGACGATCACCGGCTCAGGACCGATCAGGCACATGGTCAACTGGAGCCGAATGTACGCCCTCTGGCCCGTTCACATCACCACCGCATGTTGTAGCGCCGAGTTTGGAGCCATGATGAGCCCACGCCTCGACCCTGAGAGATTCGGGATGCAATCCGTCGCCGGAGGCCTCAGACAATGCGACCTGATCATCGTGGAGGGAACTG
>Ga0315282_10001386_pt1 | contig 45669 bp, 34 predicted proteins | sample YL17G07_20_MG_FD_203693 | JGI IMG/M metagenome (GOLD analysis project Ga0315282, IMG submission 203693) | Sediment microbial communities from Yellowstone Lake, YNP, Wyoming, USA - YL17G07_20 | ecosystem: Environmental > Aquatic > Freshwater > Lake > Sediment | place: USA: Wyoming | collected... | reverse complement strand
GGGTCTGGGAGGAACATGGCCCGTCGCGTCGTGCGCGCGCCAAATACCAAACGGATTTATAATACCTGCCCGCCTTCCGAGGCACGGTCACTGATGCCCCGTGAGCAGAAAGCAGAACAGCGATGAGCGCAAAATGCCTTGCATTGGTTGTCCTTGGGCTGTCGTCTTTCCTCCGGGCGGGCGACCCCGGCCGGGTTCCACTTCAATGGCAGGAACCGGAAATCCTATGGGGGGAGCCAAACGATGGACTGAGGATGGGTGTGGCGCTAACCAAGCATGTGTTCGCCTGGGGCGAGCCTATTGTGGTTGGCGTAAGGGTACAGAACCTTTCCGACAAGCCCCGCGATCTGCCCTCTTCCAGGGAGGGTTCCTGGAATATCTCTGTCACCTTCAGCGACGACAAGGCGCCTGTCCGGAGCATTCTTGACAGGGCTGTTCCCTCAGGCTACGCGCAGCCATGGCGCGGCGACCTTCGGGGGGGGCGGCACACGGATAGAAGCAGGCGGCACATGGTACGAGGTGGCGCCGGTCAGCCGGTATTTCGTTATGCTCCCGGCCACCTACACTATCAGCCTCAGTTATCCGCGCGCCCTCACGCTCCAAGCTCCCCTGGTGGAAGTGGAGGTCAGATACGGCCTCTCGCCGGACCCAGCCCCCAGACAGATGCTGCAGCTTTGCGCAACACAGCGTTGACCCTGGCGCGGCGGATCGGCTTCACCAACACGGTCGAGGCCCTTGAACACTCCGCCGAACAACGTGCCGACCTCGTCCACCTGATCCGCTACGGAATAATTGAATGGCCCTGGGTCTCCGCCCACAGACGGCAGACCCCGGCAGATGCTTGGAGGCCCTTTGCTCGGACGCGGGGGCGGAGTCTGTGTCTACTGGAAAACCTTCTCCACCTCGGCTGGTCGGCTTGCCCGTCGCCCAAGAACGGCGGCCGTATACGCTTCAACGGCCAGTAGAACGATCAGTGACACTGTCGCAATCACCAGCCAGCGGGCCCATGCGGGACTCCGAAGCCTCCCCTCCGGCGTCAGAGACGACGCCGTTTCCTTGAGTGACCCTACGTGCAGCCCGCAAGCTTCTCGTACCTCTGGCAGTGCGATGGTCTGCATCCCCCTCACCAGGAATGCGGGCAGCAGAGCGATTGGCCCCAATACCATGACCAACGCGACGACACTCCAGCCATTCGGAAAACTCATAACCATGTAGAACATTTGTGGCACGAGGATAAGAGCTGTGCCGACAATGAATGCGGAGAAGCTTATGATGAGTGCTCTGGGGGCCCAGGGGGACCGTCTCCGGAGGCCCCGGCCGGCGGCAATCCAGATGATGCTGGCGACCATTAAGGTTCCGAAGACGACCATGAAGGCGATGTCAAAGACAATTTCCAGGCCCTCAGGCGGGTTACCTGAGAACGGCCAAACAAACGACCGAATGAAGACTCCCACGAGGCATCCGGCACTCAGAAATGCAGAGAAGCTCCCGCCCAGCATGCATTGCATCGCCCAGGCTCTCACACGTTTTGACATTTGGGAACCGGCAAGATCGAGCCGTTCTCTGAGGTCGTGTTCCGCCTGGGCTATGCTCTCGGCTGAGCCTGCTTGGCGGTCAGGCCCGATTGTCTGGAGGAGGTCGTCAACGGGCGGCTTCGCTGCCAGGGCCGCCGCGCCAGGCGAACGGAAAAACGGGATAAGCCAGCCCGCCCTCATTACCCACCTTGCCTTCACCAAAGCGGCCACGCCAACCACGGCCTCGGCAAGTCCCACCAACCCGATTACCACTGTCCCTCCGATTCGCGAGCCGATAGGCAGGCCTTCAGGATAGTACCGCGCCAATGCGAGGGCTACCCCAAGCGTCAGAAGTCCCAAACCCAGGCTCACCATCCCGCCTGCCTTGAGACGTTTCCGGGCCTGCTCCCGCGTGCCTCCAAGCCTGCGTATCACCTCGCGCTCGGCGAACGCGACGAGTTCGGGCGGCTGTGAGTCGCGCTCTGCGCCGATCACCCGGATGAGATCATTTATCCGACTGTCGCCGCTGGACATGCTCAGGCTCCCGCGCCCGCAAACCGGCTTGTTCCCAATTATGCCTTTATGGATGTGCCTCCGAGACTCATTCTATCCGTGGCGAATGGCTCCGCAAGAGGACGTATATGAGCAACGTGGCTGCAAAGAGGCCAGTTGCGTGCCGGGCGCCATGCTTGGTATATATACGTAGGGAACACACCCAATCGCGGAGCCTGTCAGATGAAACGCATGGATTCTTGGAACGCTGCCGATGAATCGGAAGCTCGGCTCCTTCGGCAGTGCAAGGCAGCCGTCCACGATGTCGCACACGATGCAGAAGTCATCCTCTACGGTTCGCGCGCCCGCGGAGAGGCCCGCAGTGACTCCGATTACGACCTGATCGTGCTAATTGACGCGGCAGTTGACGCGCGTCTTGAGGACAGGATACGCGCAGCGCTATACCCCGTAGAGTTGGAGACCGGAGCAGTAATCACACTGATTGCATACAGCCGCGAAGAATGGGACTCCCCCTTGCTGCGGGCCATGCCTCTGCACAAGAACGTCGAACGCGAGGGAGTGCTCTTGTGACTGGCGAAGAGAGAGCCGTGATCGAGCATCGTTTGGCTCGTGCCCGCGAAGCTTTGGAGGAGGCGCAGCTCTTGGTCAACGCAGGGCACTTGAACACTTGCGTGAGCCGGCTCTACTACGCTTGCTACTATGCGGTTTCTGCCCTCTTACTTGCCAATGGCATTTCCGCGAGCAAGCACTCGCAGGTCAGGGCGCTACTGCATCAGCAGTTCGTCAAAAGGGGCGACCTGTCACACGACAAGGGACGGCATTTCGACCGCCTCTTCGACAGCCGCCAGAAGAGTGACTATGCAGACTTCGCTGCGTTCAACGCGGACGATGTGGCCGCATGGACTGTCGAGACGCGCGCCTTTGTCGCTGACGTTCACGCTCTCGTGCAGCGCCTGCTTCAGGAACCTTCTGAGAGCAGTTCTTAGCGAGGCCTCCGGCGGTCGAGCCAGAGTTGGCGGCTTTGTCGCTTTACGACTTCCAGAGCCGCCGCGCGAGCCTTGATACCGCTGCTCGTTTGACAGACCTTTCATGTCTTCCTACAGTGGTGCCTCGTGCCTTCCGTTGAGCCGCCGTGCAACATAACTTTTCAGCAAGGAAGGACATGCCATGGGGAACATCCCCCGTCCTGAGCATCCCCGCCCCGATCTGCGCAGGGACGACGACTGGTGGCTGAACCTGAATGGCACCTGGCAGTTCGAGACTGACCGCAGCATGTCCGGCGAAGAGCGCGGCTACCCGAGCGGCCGCGACCTATCAGGCGAGATCCTTGTGCCGTTCTGCCCCGAGAGTTCGCTCTCCGGCGTCGGGGACCGCGATTTCATGAACTCAGTCTGGTACCGGCGCTTCATTGAGGTGCCGGAGGCGTGGAAGAGCCGCCGCGTGCTGCTCCATTTCGGCGCCTGTGACTACGTGACTACTCTTTGGCTGAACGGACGGAGGGTCGGGCGGCATGAGGGCGGCTACACGCCGTTCACCGTTGACCTGACGAGCGCGTTGAAAGGCAACGGCCGGGACGAACTGGTCGTGCGTGCGGTTGACGAGACCCGTCGCACAGGCATCCCCAGAGGGAAGCAGTCGCCTCGATACGAGTCCTTCGGCTGCCTCTACACCCGCACCACAGGCATCTGGCAGACGGTCTGGCTCGGGGCCGTGCCGTTGCCATACGTGGAGAACGTGCACATCCGGCCTGACTTGGACCGAGGCGTTTTCACCGTGGAGGTCCACGTGCGAGGACCGGGACAGTTCGGGGGCCGGGTCTCCGCCTTGGAGACGGGCCGCGTCGCGGCCACCGCCGAGTTCCGCGGGCGCGGAGATGGCTGCACGTGGGTGGAACTGAAGCTGGACGCTCCACGTCCCTGGTCGCCGGGCGATCCGTTCCTCTACGATATCAGCGTCGAGTTGGAAGGGCAGGGCGGGCAGGACCGCGTGCGGGCCTGCGCCGGCCTGCGAAAGTTCCATTGCGAAGGGACGCGGTTCTTCCTCAACAACGAGCCCATCTTCCTGCGCACCGTGCTGGACCAGGGGTTCTACCCCGACGGCATCTACACGGCGCCCTCATTGCGCGCGTTTGAGTACGACATAGATATGTCCCTCGCCTTCGGCTTCAACGGTGCACGCCTGCATCAGAAGGTCTTCGAGCCGGCGTTCCTCCATATGTGCGACCAGAAGGGCTACCTTGTCTTCGGCGAGTTTGCCGACTGGGGCTATGACTTCGCCGACCCTCTGTTCCCGCAGCGCATCGTCAGCCAGTGGACCGAGGCGCTCATGCGCGACCTCAACCATCCTTCGATCATCGGTTGGTGCCCGATGAACGAGACGATGTCGGCAGGCGATTCCCCGTATGGCGAATGGACCACGAGGCAGCTCTATCGGTTGACGAAGGCCCTTGGCCCTGCGCGCCCCGCGCTTGACACCTCGGGATACTTCCACTTCGAGACGGATATCTGGGATTGCCACAATTACGAGCAGGACGTCACGCACTTCAGTGCGGCCTTCGAGCCGCTGCGGCGGGGGGATTACAGCCGAGCCTTCAACAACGCCGAGCGGCAGCTTCCGTATGAAGGTGACCGGCCCTACTTCGTGAGCGAGTACGGGGGGACCGCCTGGGCCGAACAGGCAACCACGGCAGACTCGTGGGGCTACGGCAACCATCCGCGCACGAAACAAGAATTTCTGGGCAGGTTCCGCGGGCTGACCGAGGCGTTGTTGAAGAACCCCGGCATTGCGGGCTTCTGCTACACGCAGCTCACGGACATCGAGCAGGAAATCAACGGCCTGATGACTTATGATAGACGGCCGAAATTCCCTCCCGAACAGATCGCGTTAGTCCTCAGGCAGAAGGCGGCAGCCGAGGGATGAACCCCAGGCAGACGGCAGCATTCGCAGCAGTCCTGGGCGTGGTGCTTTTCGCGTGGGCCTGCACCACGGAGAACGAGCAGACTTCCGCGCCGCCCGAACGCCCGAAGCCCCTCCTTGACCTCGCCCGGCAGAGCTATGCGCGGCGTGTGACGGAGCTGCCTGTATTGCCGCCCGGCCCGGGTGCCGAAGGGCGGCTTGGCGATCTCCTCATGGAGAATGCTTTCGTCCGCTTCGTCGTTGCTGCAGCAGACCATGTGGGTCCCGGCCGTCTCGGCGGCAACGTGATAGACGCCGCGGTCCAGGGCGGCGAAGACCGGATGCGCCTATTAACGCCATTGCTGGGCGCTGAAGCGAAGACACAGCCGGTTTATGAGGACGTGCACGTTGAGACAGCAGGCGGGCAAGATACGCCCGCTATCGTCGTCTCGACGGGACACCTGACCGGCAACCCGGCGGTGAAGGTAGTGACCACCTACACGCTGCCGCCCGATTCGCCGTCGCTGGAGATAGCGACCCGGGTCGAGAACGGCACAGGTTCGATGCTTGCGCTGTTTTCGCTCGGGGATGTCCTCTATAACGGCCGCACGTTGCGCTTTGTCCCCGGGACAGCGCTTCTGCCGGAAGGGCGAAAGAGTTTGTCAAAATGGATGTCCTTCTTCTGGCAGGACCGGGTCTGGGGCATAATATGCGCCCCCCCCGGCGCGATGGATGCAGTGCACGACGCGGGGTCTACGGAGCTTCGGTACGCCACCGTGGACATCCCGTCGGGCGAGAGCCGTGCCTACCGCCGGTTTCTGATGGCCGCGGCGGGTGGTCCCGATAAGGTGTGGGAATCCGCGTGCCCGACCCTTGAGGAAGTTCGCTCGCATCTTGCGTTTGAGGTGCGCGAGCAGGGCACGGGCGAGCCCGTCGCGGGCGCTCAGATCATTGTCCTGCCCGACGACAAGTCGCCGACCGTGCTCCTGGTGACCGATTCGCTCGGGCGAGCGGAACTGAGCCTGGCTGCCGGGCGTTATTCCGTGACGGTCGCCGCGCCCGGGCGCCCGGTCCTGGGCCCGGTTACGGTGGCCTGTGTCGCGCAGCAGAGCCACTCGCTCTCCATGTCGTTTGCGCCGCGCGCTGAGGCCATCGTCAGGGTCAAAGCGCGGTCCGGCGGCTATGTTGCACCGACGGACGCCCGCATCTCCTGCTACAGAGCGGGCGAGGTGATCATGCCCTTCCCGCCTGCGACCGCTTTTCCTATGCCGGGCGAGTCGGGCGTCGAGTTGGCGGACGCCCTGAGTGGAGGGCGCGTACCGCTCACCACGTTCACCGCGCGGCTCCCGGGTTCGTGCGTGCTTGGCATCGCGCACGGCCCGCTCTTCGAGTCGCCCGCCCTTTCCGCTGCAGCCGAACCCGGCCGTACGGTCGAGCTTGCGCCGACGCTCGAACAGTCCGTGGAACCGGGCGAGTACGTGTCGGTGGACTTCAGGCAGCACACTGACGCGAGCCTCGACTGCGCGCTCACGCTCGCCGAGCGAGCGCTGAGCGACGCATGCGAGGGCCTGGATGGGGCCATAGTCTCGGACCCCGTATTCCGGACCGTCCTCGTCGGCCTGCCACGCCAGGCCGAGTGCTGCCTGATACCCGGCTTCCGGCTCGCACTGGAAGGTGTAGGCTCGTTCAGTCTGTATCCGATTGAGGCTCGCGGCGGGCACCCCCCGGACCTGTGGGCCATAGCGAAGCCCGGCCGGCCTGCTGCGGAGGTGCTCAAGGAAATACGGCAGCGTCTGCCGGGCGCCATAATCCAGGTGGACAGCCCGCTGGACGAGCGCTCGGGCTACTTTGCACTGAGCGGCTTCAAACCGGGCGCTCGCCCGCTCGGTCTCGCGGATTTCGACGCCATCGAGATCCTGAGCGGGAGAGACGTGTCCGGCGCGAAGAGGCTGCTGCCGTACTGGTTCTCCCTGCTGAACGATGGCCGCAGAATCCTGGCCACGGGCGGATCGGGCTCCCGAGCGATCGCCTGGGAGACGGCAGGGATCGCTCGGACCTTTGTCCGCTGCCGGAGGACCGGCTCGCCCATGACGCCGGGGGGCCTGGCTGCTGCCGTCACCCGGCTCAAGGACGCGGCCGATGCGTTCGTGACGAACGGACCTTTCATCTCTGCAACGCTTAACGGGAAACCCATCGGCAGCCTCCAGACCGTCCGCGGCGGAAAGGTGCGGATGCAACTGCGCGTTTACGGACCCCTCTGGATGGATGTCAGCAAGGTAACGGTTTACAGGAACGGCAAGGCAGTCCAGGAACTGCTTCTGCCGGAGGCGCGGGAGCCGCAGCGGTGTGATCGCGTCCTCGAACTGGAGGCCCCTGCCGATAGCTGGTTCGTGGTCGTGGTAGAGGGCAACCAGCCGATGTCGCCGACCTACGAGGGCGGGCCGAGCGCGCCGAAGCCCTTCGCCATGACAAACCCGTTCTGGGTGGACGTTGACGGCGACGGGGCGGTGAAGGGCACGCAATGACCCTTGCGAGGTCCGCTGGCCCGCGTGGCCGGCCGTTGACTTGCAATCGCCCGGCCTGTCCGTAGAATGAACGTCGAGGTGGCCCGTGCCGGGCCGCCCCTAACCTTAAGCCGGGGGGACGGGTCCCACCATGCCGGTCAGAGTGCTCGTCCTACGCACAGCAGGCACGAACTGCGACCAGGAAACGGAGTTCGCCTTCCGCCTTGTCGGGGCGGAGACGGCTCGGCTGCACGTCAATGAATTGCGCGGGGATCCTGCTCGCCTCTCGGATTTTCAGATCCTGGTGATCCCCGGCGGCTTCAGTTACGGCGACGACTTGGGCGCGGGCAAGGTGCTTGCGAACGAGATGCTTGCGAAGCTCCGGCCCGCTCTGGAAGAGTTCCTGGAAGGCGGCAAGCTCGTCATTGGCATCTGCAACGGCTTTCAGGTGCTGGTGAAGACCGGTTTGTTGCCAGGGATCGAGCGCTGGAAGCAGCAGGCCACGCTCACGTTCAATGATTCCAATAGATTCGAAGACCGATGGACGTACTTGCAGTCCCCCGAGAACCGGTGCGTCCTGGCCCAAGCCGGCGAGCGCCTCTACCTGCCCGTCGCCCATGCCGAAGGGAAGTTCATCGCGGAGAGCGACGAAATCCTGGAGCGAATGCGCGGCAATGGCCAGATCGTCTACCGATACGTCAATGACGAAGGGGAACCGGCCGCGTATCCGTGGAACCCCAACGGGTCGGTGGACAACATCGCAGCCATCTGCGATCCGACGGGTCGAATCCTGGGCATGATGCCCCATCCCGAGCGGCACAGCTTGCCGCTCCACGACCCGCGGTGGCCCCTGGAGGGGCTTAAGGAGGAGGGGGAAGGGCTGCGGATATTCCGCCGCGCCGTAAGGTTCACCGAGGGAAGGGTCGCCGCGGCGCTCGGGGCGCGCGCCGGGGCCGGGTGAACCCCGTGCTTACTGGGGGCGCCGGTACAGGTGGCCCACCTGGTTCGAGATGTCCACCACTTCGTCCGCGATGCGCTGCAAGCGCTGAGCCACACTGAGGCATGCGGCACCGACCGGGGCCCCGATCTCGCTCGTAGTCAGGCCCTGAGTGATCTCATTTGCCGTTTCAGCGGCCTGGGATGTAAGTTCGCGGGCAAGGAGGTGCAGCGTGCCGGCCTCCACCGCGTCACGGTTGACAAGGGCCTCGACCGCGTCGCTGAGCATGCTCTGGGTGAGTGCCGCAAGCGCTGGCACGGACGCCAGGGACTTTGAGTTGGGCGGATACTCGGGCACGCAGGAGCGCAGGGCCTCGCCGATGCGGAAGGATTCGTCGGCGGCGCGCTTCAGATCCGTGGCAATTCTGGCGGCGGCCCACACGAAGCGGATCTGCTCCCCCTCGAGTTGCTTTTCCACAAGCAGTTGGATGCAGAGCCTGTCAATCTCCAGCCACTGCTCGTGAACCCGGCAGTCCTCGGCCCGCATGCCGGGCACCATCCCTGGGCTGCTCTCGACGAGCGCCATGACAGAGTCGGCGAAGAGCGACTCCACCATGTTGCCCATGGCAATGACGCGCTGCTCCAGTTCCCGCACGTCGCCTCGGGCCTGCGTTTCGTCCGATCCTTTCATGCCGGCGGATTCTAATGTAGACGGGGGATGGAATCAAGCCGCCGAAGCACGGCGAAGGCTGAAGGATGGACCCTCCTTCGTTCGCGGGGGAACTTCGGAGGGCCTGCGGTTCGGAAGCATGAAGTATGAAGTCAGAAGTCTGAAGTATGAGCCCTTCCTCCTGAGGCGGACTTGCAGCCTTCGTTCGCCAGCCGCGAGCTTCCGGCCTTCGGCGGCGTGCACGCGCGGCTTCGGGCCTTCGCTGCCAAGCCGGCTGCGAAGGCGGGGTAGGCACGGAGCGTCTGCTTGGCGAAAACCACATTGATCAGGCGTGGAAAGGCCGCGCGGCTCCAACCGTATTACCCCGGCGTGATGAGGCGGAGCTTCGGGAAGCAGCTGCGGTATCGGGCCGCATCGCGCGTCAGGAGCTGCATATCTTGCACGGCCGCGTGCGCGCCGATGAAGAAGTCCGGCAGCGTGGACTTGCGACTGCCGCCGCGACGCCGGTAGTCCAGAAAGCATTTCCCGGCGAGGAACGCCGCCTCGTACGGGATGGGCAGGCGCTCGACGAGGTCGGTGGGCAGCGCCGCCTCCAGATCCTCGATGCGTTCGAAGCCGATGGAGACCTCCGCGTAGATCACCGGGTTGATGCAGAGGACGTCTTCCTCAGCGCAGCGTTCGAGGGCAGTGCTCGACCACTGGGCCCAACGCTGGTCTTCGGTGATGACGTCGAGCAGGACGTTCGAGTCCACGAGAACTCGGCTCATTTCTCGCCCCTCGTCAGAGCCATGATCTCGTCCGTGGTCATGCGGATGGTGCCCTTGCCCCTCATGGCGTCAAGGAGCCTGCGGCCACGCCGGCGGGGGCCGGCGGCCTTTTTGATGATGACTTTGCCGCGCTCGAGCCTGAACTCGACCTCGGTGTCGGGCAGCAGGCCGGCCTTTTGGCGGATGTCGGCAGGGATGGTGACCTGACCTTTGGACGTGATCTTCATGGCGACCCTCGCGTGACTCAGGAGATGGATTCCTACCTCTCTTACTCTTACTATAATCGCTGCCGTCTGTCAAGTCGGCGCGGTTGCTATCCGTGCGGACGGACCATTGCGGATTGCGGATTCCTGATTGCGGAATAGGAGACGAGCAGGGAAGGACTAACGGGGTTGGGGACTGCGGGTTGCGCCCGCTACAGCGGGTAAAGATTGCGGTATGGGTAGGTGCGATCAGGACATGGGTCCGACTTCTTGAGGTTGCGCGTGCGTTCGTGTTTGGTCGCTACAAGAGGACGCGAGTTTACCCCGTTGCGTGCGTCGGCGGCTGCGGCCTGGTGGCAACATGCCTCTTGCCCGGCACTCTACGCAACACGGCACGGACGGCGGGTCAATCCACAGATGGCGCAGATGGACATTTGCTTTCGCAAATGTGCGCAGATGGCAACAAGCGTACAGAAACCACTCAACGTGCCAGCCGTTGCGGCGTGAGAAGCAGAAGCCGCCGCAGCTCGGGCGGACGGTCGCCGTCTTCAAGGGCGTACGCCGTGTGCTCCGTTGCCTTGCACATAAGGAAGAGACATTGGAATGGTGCGTGTCGCAGGGGGCGCCGGAGTTGCCGAGGTGCGGGCAACTCGGGCCACGCTTTCGCTGGGGCGAAGGTCCGGCACAGGGCGGTCCGCCTGGGGGATTGGTCCATGTCGGGGGCCCTGCCTCTGATTCAGAAAAAGCAGTTTTGCGAAACGAACCCAATTTGTCTTAACTTAGCAAGTAGTAAGCACATAAAATATGACTGATTTGCTCAACAATGAAATGCGGCGGGGGACGAACGGCATTCGACACTGATGGACGCTGATCGTTGAGAAGTACTAAAGACCGAGATACGGGAGACACGGAGAAAGAGGATTGGGGGAGACGGCCGAACGGCAAGGAGAAGGCTACAGGTTGACGCGGATAACGGCGGATGACGGTGTTGCATGGGCTAAGGCGGAGGGGCGAACGGCATTCGACACTGATGAACGTTGATGGCGGGCTGTCGCCTACCGCGACAGCTGGTCGAGTGTCGGCGACATTCGTGCGGCCTGACGGCCGCGGGCGAATGTTCGGACGCCGCCCTCGACGGCGGATTGTCGGCGGGGCCGACAATGTAGTCGAGGCCGGTCAAGGAAACCGCCCTCGACGGAATGGGAGGCAACGGAACGGGAGGCAACGGAATGGGACAAACGGAATAGGTATGGGCCGGTGATCGTCGAGAAGCACCAAACTCGGAGACACAGGGGACACGGGGGAAGAAAGGCCTGGGGGAAACAACCGAACGCCAAGGAGAAGGCTACAGGTTGACACGGATAACGGCGGATGACGACGGATGACGCTGTTGCGTGGGCGAAGGCGGACGGAGGAACGGCATTCAACGCTGAAGAAAGAAAGGACCGGGGGAGACAGCCGAACGGCAAGGACAAGGCTACAGGGTTGACGCGGATAACGCCGGATGACGATGGATGACGGTGTTGCACGGGCTAAGACGGAAGGGCCGGGGGAAACGTCAAAAAACAGGACTTCAGGGCATTAGACACGGATAACGAGGATAACCAGAGATGCGCTCTGCCAGAGGCGGAGAAGTGGGAAGGCAAAAGGCAGAAGCATGAAGTTGGGGTAATGAACCCGTAACGGCACTGCGGTCAACATGTAGAGCACCCAGGGGCTGAGGGGAACCGCAAGGATAACGACGGATGGCGGTCCACGCAGTTGCCTGGGGTGAGACGAAAGAACGAACGGTAGGGGACACGGGTAACGAGGATGGGCGTCCGCTGGCGACGGACGCGGACGGATGACGGCCGGCGAAGCTCCAGGGGCCGAAATGAAGGCACGCACGGTGGCGGACGCAGGCGGATGACGGCGGACGACCACGCCGGGAGGCTGGGTGGGGCGGACGGCAGACTTCTCACACTGCGGAGATGCTACGGCGGAACGGCCGGTTAATCCACAGATCACACAGACTCCGCAGATGGTAACAAGCGCACAGGAACCGCTCAACGTACCGACCATTGCGGCGTGAGAAGCGGAAGCCGCCGCAGCTCGGCCGGACGGCAGACTTCTCCGACTGCGGATATGTTACGGCGGAACGACCGGTTCTATCCACAGATCGCGCAGAGTGCAGATTTGCCGCGTGCGGGACATGGGATTACGGCCAAGCCGGGGCAGGAGCCGAAGTTACCCCTGCTCCGGTGAAGACACAGTGGCGGAATGGAGCCCGGACGCCGAATAGTGGCCTCGGATGCGCAACGTACACAGAACCAGGAATAGGGATTGACTAGGTTTGGGTAGATAGTATATAATAGCTTGCGACAGGGAACGGGCGAAATTCACATAGGCCTCTTGGATCTTGGCGGTATGAGGCGCTCTGTCATAGACAGGCTGTCTCCGAAATGGCGGTGGCTCCTTACCTGGGGCTTCGGGGTCTACCTATTCCTGTGCTGGCCTGTAATAGCCAGGCGGGGCTATCCGGAGATAGACCCCTTCTACCTGGCGATTCCGTGGCTTTGGGCTGTTCCGGTCATGTTCTCGGCACCCTTTGTAGGATTCTCCTGGGGACGCGTTCGTAACCTGCTCATCTACTCATTTGGAGCGGCAGCTGTCATGGGGGGCTGTTTCAACGAGTGGGCGATCCCGCGGCACGTAGACCTTGCCTGGATGTTCGTTTTGGGTCCCATTGACTGGGGGCTAATAGTCATTGCAGGGACTGTTGCTGCGGAGGCTATCGCTCAACTCGTACTGCGGTATGTCCGGGTTTTCGCAGGGACGTTGGGAACTCCGACCACGCCGCCGGGCGTCGTAGAAGCGCCCTGGCGTATTCGAGGTTACTGCATTGTTCTGCTGGCCGCGACGCTTGCTTTTCCGTTCGTCTACCGGCAGATCGCCCTCGCCCGCGCTGAGCAGCGGGGCGTGAAGTCGGCAGAGCAAGCGTGGACTGAGGGCGCAGCCGTTTGTGCCATTCCGTTCGACGAAATGGATTCAGAGCGGGGCATCCGGAATTGGAGCTACGATCCGAGGACGGGACTGGAGATCTATGCTATTGGCGACGGCATAGCCGAGAGAACCTTCTGGGAGGCCTACCGGAGGGTCATCGAGCAGAAGGTTGCTCGATATGGTCCCGCGCCGCTGGCCAAGTGCCTGTTCACTCCGGAGGAGTTGGTCTCATTGCTCAACAAGGCGAAGTTTGAGCGGCTTAGCACCTTCCCGTTCAAGCATGGCAGCCTCACGATCAATGCAGACGGCTCCATGTCTGGCCCGGACTGGACTGGAAGGACTCTCGGGAAAGAGGTGCTTTTCATGTACCGGACCGTCGTTCCTGAGAAGGGCAATTCCACGGTCCTGGTCACAGACGATGGCTTCAAGGTGATCCACCCAGACGGCCGGATTCTGCAATCAATATGGCACCCAATCACCGAAGAAATGATCCGAGTCGGCGATTGACGGGTGCATGCGGAGCCAAGGCGACGCAGGCATGGTCGCCTGGCTGGAGGGCCATATGAGGCGCTCAGTAATCCATGAAAGCCGCGCGATGGCGGGCCTTATCCTCTGGGGCGGGTTCGTCCTTTATACGGAACTGTGCTACCCAGCCTTAACTCGTCGCGGGTACCCTGAGATAGCCCCGTTCTACCTGGCCATTCCGTGGCTCTGGCCGGTTCCGGTCATTCTCTCGGCCCCGTTCGAGGCACTTTCCTGGAAGCGCGTCCTGCGCCTGTTCATTTACGGCTTTGTGGCGGCTGTTTTCATGGAGGGTTGCTCAACCGACTTGCCCGTCCCGCGGCACCCTAACCTGGACGTGATGCTGTTTATGGGTCCTCTCATCTGGGGGCCGATCCACCTTGCGGGAACCGCAGTTACTGAAGCCATCGCTCGGTTCGTTCTGCGCTACATCCGCGTATTCGCTCCAGGTTCGGAGACCTCCGCGGGGGCGCCAAGTGTCATCCCTTCCCGGAATCCGGTACGTGCGTTTTACGGGCTCGTATTGGTTGGGGCAGTGGCTTTCCCGTTCGTCTACCATTGGGCCGACCTCGCCCTTGCCCGGCAGCGCGGGGAGCAGTGGGCTGAGCACGATTGGGCCGCGGGCAAAGGCTACTTGATGATTTCGTCGGACCAACGTGACTGGGACTCTCATGTCTTGTGGCCCCAAACGTACGATCCGCACACGGGGCTCCAGGTACTTGAGATAGAGTATGGAGCAGTTCTCCGGACTGAATATGAGGCCTACCGAAGGGTCATCGAGAAGAAGGTTGCCCGATATGGTCCCGCGCCGCTGGCCAAGTGCCTGTTCACTCCGGAGGAGTTGGCGTCATTGCTCAAGAAGGCGAAGTTCGAGCGGGTTCTCACGTTTCCCTTCAAGTACGGCCACCTAACCATCAATGCCGACGGCTCCGTCTCCCGCCCGTCTGACGTTGCAGGAGGAGGCAGCGGCGAAGCCGCGCCGTTCATGTACCGGGCCGTGGTCGCGGACAAATGCAACGTAATGGTGCTGGTTGAGGAAAGAGGGTTCACTGTAATCCACCCGGACGGGCGGGTATTGCAGTGGATCACGCACCGAGTCACGGAGGATATGATCGGAGGCAGGAACTAAAGCATTGCGGATTGCGGATTGTCGGCTGAGCCGACAATGTAGTCGAAGCCAGCTAAGGAGGCCGCCTTCGACGGAATGGCCGCGGATTGCGGAATACAAGACGGCAAAGGCCAAGGGCACGAGGGCGTCCGGATGGAGGTTTCGACCGCGTGAAGAGGGCTGTGGCTCGTTGGATGAGGTCTGAAGCACTATGAGATCATTTCGGCTTCGGCCAACGAAGACGGCGGATATCATCGGCGCGGTGTTGCTGGTTTGCTTCCTGGCAATCCTTTGGTGGCTCTTGGATGCACCGTGGGAAGCGAGCCGGGCCCGCGCGCGGACGGCCGAGCGAGTTCAGGAGATCAGGACGCTTGGGCTTGCGCTGGCTCAGTACAGGCTGGACACGCGGGCGCTGCCGCCGGAACTGAACGTCCTCAGGGCTGCTGTGCCGTATGCGGTTCCGTCAGACCTGTCATGGGTCGAGTACGATCCGTCGGGGCTTCCGTGGGCGCGCGATAAGCATTGGGTTCTCGCAGGGGCTGCGCCTCTTGGCAGCGATCAGGTGATAGTTGGCCAAGTAGGTGGGCTTGTGGAGGTTCTTGCCAAGCAAGTAGTGCAGTTCCGTCAGGAAAGGTGATCTTGATGCCTCATCCGGATGCCACCGCACGTCCGCGACCGAAGGTCACGGAGGCGGGTGTTGAGCGACTGAAACAGTCCCTGCCCAACGTCATAGTGACGCGGTAGCGGGCCGCAAGCCTACTACGAAGGCCGGACGGCGGCTTGGTCGGTGCCGGGCTGGCACGGAACGACGGCTTTGGCCGCTGATTTGCACTGATGGCCACTGATACGACATGCTGTGCTCGGCAGATATTACAGCGAGGCCGCTAAGCAGGGCGGCGGCAGAGGGCAACGCACGCTCAAGCTGCGCTTGGGCGTGGCACCCGGCGTTGTGGTGCCCGTGTCATGCTCAGTCCACCTTTGCCTCAGGCGGCTTAGGTCCGCCATCCTCCTTCGCTGAAGCTTCGGAGGACGAGAGGCTACGGCGGGTGAACGTGGCAACCAGTTCCGCCTGCAGGGCGGAACCTCTTCTTGCGTGGGTGAACGTGTTCAGGCCAACCGGTGGGGCAGTTTTGATTTCCCCTCTGGGAGCCCGTATAATCGAATTGGCTGAGCTGTCTGTGTCCTGCCGCACTTCGGCGGCGATCCCCGCTGTAGACAATGGAACGGAACAGGTAAGTTGTCCTCGGAGCATCCGTTCAACTCCGTGCGCCGTCCCACGCGGTCGGTCCGCGCAGGCAACGTCGTTATCGGCGGCAACGCGCCGGTGAGCGTCCAGTCCATGACGAAGACGCACACAGAGGACGTGGACGCCACCCTGAGGCAGATAGAGGAACTTGCGGCGCTGGGATGCGACATCACGCGCTGCGCGGTGCCAAACCGGAAGGCCGCGGCCGCGCTAAAGCGCATCAAACAGGGCTCGCCCCTGCCGGTCGTGGCGGATATCCACTTCGATCACCACTTAGCTTTGCTGGCCATCGAGGCCGGCGCGGACGGCGTGCGGATCAATCCAGGCAACATGTCCGACCGAGAGGGCCTGAAGGAGGTATTTCGGGCTGCGGCGGAGGCGGGAATCAAGGTGCGCATAGGCGTCAACTCCGGCTCCATCCGGCCGCGCAAGGGGCTGGAAGTGGCGGCAGAGGGCCGTGAGGGCGACCTGGCGGACTTGATGGTGCGCGAGGCTCTTGCTTATTGCCGAGACGCGGAGGAAGAGTCGTTCCGCAACATCGTGCTGAGCCTGAAGGCGAGCGATGCTCCGGCGACCATAGCCGCCTACAGGAAGGCGGCCGGGCTGTGCGACTATCCGTTTCACTTAGGCGTCACGGCGGCAGGGCCGCCGGACGCAAGCATCGTCAAGAGCGCTATCGGCATCGGCACTCTCCTTGCTGAAGGCATCGGGGACACGATCAGGGTCTCGATGACAGGCTCGCCGCACCAGGAGGTGCGCGCAGCGATCGCCATACTGGAAGCTTTGGACATGCGGGCGGCGACCCGGCCTCAGGTGATCTCCTGCCCGACGTGCGCGCGCTGCGAGATAGACCTGACCGCGCTGGTGGAGGAGGTGGAACGGCGCGTGCGGGACTTGCCGATGTTTGTGCGGGTCGCGGTGATGGGCTGCATCGTGAACGGGCCGGGCGAGGCCGCTGAGGCGGACGTAGGCGTTGCGGGCGGCCGTGACTTCGGCTATCTGTTTCGTGAAGGCAAGCGCCTGAGGAAGGTGGCCGCATCGGAGCTGGCCGATGCCTTAGTGGCCGAGGTGGAGAAGCTCCATGCCGCACGCGGCGAGTCCCGGGGATGAAGGTGATGGCGAAGCATGCGCGCAGGAACGTCGTCGTGCTCGGGAGCACGGGCTCCGTGGGCACGCAGACGCTCGACGTGGTGCGCAGCATGCCCGAGAGGTTTCGCATCGTCGCGCTGTCGGCGGGCTCGCGTTGGGAGGTGTTGGCTGAGCAGGTCAGGGAATTCGAGCCGGAAGCAGCCGCGGTCTGTGACGAAGAGGGCGCCGGGCCTCTGGCAACGGCGCTCGCCGGCCGCAAGGTGGAGCTGCTATCGGGCATGGATGGCCTCTGCCGCATAGCTTCGTGGGATGGCGCGGACGTGGTGGTGGGCGCCATCAGCGGCGCGGCGGGCCTGCCGCCGGCAGTAGCCGCGCTGGAAAGCGGCAAGACGCTGGCACTTGCGAACAAGGAAGCCATCGTCATGTGCGGCGGCCGGCTCATGAGGCTGGCAGCCCAGAGCGGCGGCTTGATCGTGCCCGTGGACAGCGAGCACAGCGCCCTGTTCCAGCTTCTGCGCGGAGTCGAACGGCAGGAGGTCGCGCGCGTGATCCTGACCGCCAGCGGCGGGCCTTTTTGCGGCATGAGCACAAAGGAGTTAGAGCGCGTCACGCCCGCCCAGGCGCTGCAGCATCCAACGTGGCGGATGGGCAAAAAGATAACGATTGACAGCGCCACGCTGATGAACAAGGCGCTCGAAGTGATTGAAGCAGGCTGGCTGTTCGGCTTGCCGCCGGACCGGATACGGGTGCTCATTCATCCGCAATCGGTGGTGCACTGCATGGTGGAACTGGTTGACGGCGCGCTGCTTGCGCACCTGAGCGCCCCGGATATGCGGCTGCCGATCCAGTACGCCTTGAGCTATCCAGAGCGGCCTCCTGGCACGGCCAGGCGGCTTGACGTGGCGCAGATGTCGAGGCTTGAGCTGCGCGAGCCGGACTACGAAGCGTTTCCGGCGCTGGCGCTCGGCTACCGAGCCGCGCAGCAGGGCGGAACGAGCGGGGCGGTTCTGAGCGCGGCTAACGAGGAAGCCGTTCAGGCGTTTCTGGACGGCCGGGTGCGGTTTACGGACATTGCGCGGCTGGTCGGCATGGTGCTCGACAGCCACGAACTTCAGGCGGACCCGACGTTCGAAGCGGCCATGGCTGCCGACCGCTGGGCTCGCGAGGAGGCGAAGCGTTGTTTGGATCTTCTGTAAACGTGATATTGACCATATTGGCGGTGAGTTTGCTAATACTGGTTCATGAATTCGGCCATTTCGTCACGGCCAAGGCTGTCGGAATGCGCGTGGAGATCTTCTCCATCGGCTTCTGGAAGAAGCTGGTCGGCTTCAAGTTAGGTGATACGGAGTACCGGCTCTCGCTTATCCCGCTGGGTGGCTATGTGAAGGTGAGCGGCGAGTCCACGGACGAGGGCGGCGGCAAACCGTACGAATTCTGGTCCAAGACGCCCGGTCAGCGCGCGGCCTTCGTCGTGGGCGGTGTGGCGATGAACTTCGTCCTTGCGTTGGTGCTGTTCATCGTAGCCTTTTCCATCGGCGTTCCGTTCACTGTGGCCGAAGTGGGCGAGACCTCGCGCGAGGATCCGGCCTGGCAGGCCGGTCTGAAGGCCGGCGATAAGATCCTGGCGGTGGACAATATCGCCCGGCCAACGTTCCTCGACCTGATGCGCCAGATAGCGCTGAGCAGCGACAAGGAAGTGACGTTGAAAGTGGCCCGGGGCAGCCGCGTCCTGACATTCCACGTCCAGCCAAGTTACGACGCTCAGATAGGGCTCAGGCTGATCGGCATCCTGCCTCCTCTTGAGCCGGTTGTGAGCGGCCTTGCGAAGATCGGGGGCGAAACCGGGGTCAGCCCGGCTCAGACCGCCGGCATCCGCATCGGTGATCGTATCCTGGCCATCAACGGCCGGAAGGTCGAGACGGCGTATGACGTCACCTCCCAGTTGGCCAACTACCCCCACGACCCTGTCGAGGTTCTCATTGAGCGCGAAGGCCGGAAGCTGGCGGTTCGCGTAGAGACGGAACCGGTTCCGCAGCCCGAGATCGGCATTTCCGGGACTAACACGACGATCAAGGCGCTCGAAGGCGGCGGCGTGGCCGAGAGGGTTGGGCTCAAAGTCGGCGACCAGATAACAGCCGTCAACGGCAGGGCCGTCGGTGCGCCGGTGGAGATCGAGCAGGTGATCCGGGGGATGTCTGGTGAGACCACTCTCGGAGTTCTGCGAGGGGCTGCGGGCTCTGCTCTACAGGTTGAAGAAATGGTGCCAGGCGCCTTCTGCAAGGCGACCCTTGGAACATTCCAGGCAGTTGTCAGCTCGGTCATGCACACGGTCCGTGTGGCACAGCGATCGTTTGACCAGGTCACCCTCAACGTGCTTCGGGGCGGTCGCACAGTGACGTTCCGTTTGTCCGTCCCGGATCTTCTTGCCATGGAGAAGTTCATGTCCAGCGCGTCGTTCGAGTCGAGCACAACGCTGACGTGGGTGAAGCCAAACGGGCCGGCGTGGAAGGTCGGGATGCGCCTCGGCGACAGGCTCGTCGCTCTCGGTGGCCGCGAGGTCAAGACATGGTCCGACGTTCTTAAGGAAAGGGAGAATGAGGGGTTGCAGAAGCACGAGATGCAGTGGGTCAGGGACGGCGAGCTGCTGACGGCAGAAGTGGCGCCCGCCGAGGACACAGCTTTCTCGGCTGGTCATCTGGGCGTCCTTTTTCGGCTGGAGAAGAAGGCGCCGCAACGCTACGGCGCTTTGGGCGCCGTGTGGAAGGGCCTGACCAACACATATCAGACGACCACAGAGATCCTGCTGATGTTCCGCGGGTTCGCAACGCACCAGGTCAGCCCACGTAACATGGGCGGCATCATAACGATCGCCGTCGCGTCGTATCAGGCTGCTCAGGAAGGGATAGCGAAGCTCCTCTACCTCACTGCGGTTATCAGCACGGCGGTCGCGTTCTTGAACATTCTGCCGATCCCGGTGCTTGACGGCGGGCACCTGCTCTTCATCGCCATTGAGAAGATCAGGGGCCGCCGCCTTGGCGAAAGGGCTCTGACGGTCGCTCAGACTGTGGGTTTCGTGCTCATCGTGCTTCTGGTTCTCTATGTGACGCGCAACGACGTGATACGCTGGTTCTGGCGCGGCTGAGGAGTTGCACGAGGTTGACCCGCGCTCAAGCGTACGGTATATTAGGTGAAGCCATTGGGGGATTAGCTCAATTGGGAGAGCGCGACAATGGCATTGTCGAGGTCACGGGTTCGACCCCCGTATCCTCCACCAAACGTGCCGGAAGGGGCCGGCCCTGAGCGGGCCGGCCCGTTTCATTAGCGGTTCTCTCTCTCTCCCTCTCTCGCGCGCCCTTAGGGGGGCAGTCGCTGTTTTTCTCTGGTTGGGCTTCCGGACAAGCTGTGTGCCAGCGTGCCTAAGGCCTTGCCCCCAAAGGGCCTGGCGGACCAGGCGCGTTCCAACCTGCGCGCGCCGCATACGCCGGAAAGCGTAACACGATTGGCGACGAGAGTAGCACGCCTCCGGCCTCCCCGCATGAAGCCTTGCGCGTCCCTTCTGTGGCCCTCGCAGGCGCCCAACGCCTCGTGGCGAGGCATGCTCGCTTGCTTCGTTTCGTAAGTTCTTGGCTGACAAGAGCCAACGTTGACGTGCCGGAACTCGAGGGCACGTGCTTCCCCGCCCGGTCCCGGAAAATCGTCTCCTCTTAACTTTTGGAAGGGCAGACGCCGCGTTACAGAATCTGTTTGCAGGGGAACACTTATAACCCTCCTGGGGTCTGCGGGCCCAAGGCGGGCGGAGAAAACCCATTGCAAAGTGCGGCTACTTGCTCTAAGATTCCGTGGTTGCCCCGGAAGGGGATATCGGAGAACGCTTCGCGCATTGAAATAGCGGATAGATGATGACGGCAGGGTGGGCCGGTCTTGGACCTTCTTTTCCTCCCTTGGAGCGGATACTGAACCAGCGCAGCGGCGGTGCTTCCTACCGTCAGTTGAGCCCGCCGTTCGTCCGTTCTAAGGAGGTCGTTTCCACCCATACTTTCGTCTGATTCCCAGCTTCATCAGTGCGTTCTTTTGAAAGCGACCGGGCTGGTCGCCACGGAGATTGTGTGTGTCTCTTGAGCCGGAATTCACGCCTGTTTCGTCTTCAGAGGGCCTTGCGAAACAGGAAGGCGGCGCCCTCTGCCGGTTCCTGAGGGATTGCACTGCGTACAAGACGCGGGAAGAGTTCTGGCAGGCGGTTCAGCAGAGCATCAAGGAACGGCTGGGGCTCGAGCGCTTCAGCATCTGGTTTCAGCAGACGGACCTGGTGACGGCGGACGAGGGGCAGGTCGTCGTCGGCGTGCCGAACGTTATCATCCAGCAGTTCCTTACGGCCCGCTATGCGGACGCCGTAGCGGAAGCAGTGGAATCACTCGTGGGACGGCGTTTGCAGGTGAACTTCGAGGTCACGCCGCGGCTGTTCCGTCAGATGAGGGCGCGCCAGGAGACCGAGCTTGCGGACCGTGAACCGGCGGAAGCAGGGCCCGCCACCTTCCGGCCCTTCCGTGCGCCCGCCTCTGTGCCTGCCGAGTGGAACTTCGACAGCCTGATAGTGTCGCGGACGAACAGGCTTCCCTTTGCGGCGGCCAGAGAGCTGGCAGGTCAGGAGAACCCACGCTTCCATTTCCTCTATATCTGCGGCGGCTACGGCGCGGGGAAGACGGCCTTGCTGCGGGCCATTTGTGCGCTGGCTTCCGGCCCGGAGCGCGGGTTGGAGCCAGTCTACATGACGGCCGAACAATGGTGCAACGAGTACTATCACGCAATCCAGAGGAAGACGACCCACCTCTTCCGAAGCGGCTACCGCTCACGTGGCATGCTGCTTCTGGATGATATTCAGTTCGTCCAGGGCAAGGCGGCCGGGCAGCGCGAACTCCTTCACACGATCAAGCACATACTCGGCAGAGGCGGGCGTGTCGCCTTGAGCGGGGCACCCCATCCCGAGGAAATGCAGGACGTAGACCCAGCCTTGCTGGCCATCCTTCGCAGCGCATTTCCGGCAGTGCTGCTACCGCCTGCTCAGGACGAGCGACTGGATGTTGCCAGGGAGCTGGCTGAGAGACACGGCCTCGCCGCCGTAGAGGAGGTCCTCTGCCTGGTTGCCGAGAGGCACGGGGACAGCTTTGCCGGGCTGGAGGCCGCCGTCTGTCACCTGGCCCTCTACGCTCGGGTCCACGGGTGCGGCAGGGTCGAGTTGACTGTCGCCCGCGAGGCGTTCGCGGCGATGGGCCCGGCCGATAGCCGCCCGGTCGGCATGGACGCGGTCAAGGAGGCTGTCGCCGAAGCATTTGGGGTGAGTCCCGCACAAATAGCCGGCAGGTCGCGCTTGCACACCATCTGCGCGGCCCGCCATGCGGCCATCTACCTGGCCAGGCGGCTCACCGGCGCTTCCCTCGTCGAGATCGGGCGTGCCTTCGGCGGCATCAGCCACAGCACGGTCAAGCACGCCGCCGACAAGGTCGGGGCTGCGCGCCAAAACGATCCAGCCCTGGGCACGCTCGTGGAACGCCTCGAGCGGCAGTTGGGCGGCGTCTGACTCCTGCTCTACCTGTCGCCTACGCCTTTGCCCGCGCCGCCTGGTATTGCCTGTCGGCGAACCCCCAGTTGGCTACGCCAAGGAAGCCTTTGACGTAATCCGGCCGCCGATTCTGGTAGTCCAGGTAGTATGCGTGCTCCCATACGTCGCACACCAGGAGCGGCTCCACCCCCCAGAACGTCAGGTTCTGATGCTTCTCCGCCTGGAGTACCAACACCTTCCCGGCCAGCGGCTCGTAAGCGACCACGCCCCAGCCGCTGCCCTGCACGGAGGTGTTGGCCGTCTCCAGTTGCTTGAGGAACGCCTCGTGAGAGCCAAAGTCCCTTTTCACGGCGTCTGCGATGTCCCCCCTCAGCGGCGACCCTCCGGGGGTCATGCTGTTCCAGAACAACGTGTGGAGGATGTGTCCGGACCCATTGAAGGCAACATCGTCGCTTAGGGCTCTCACGCCGGCGAGGTCGCCTGATTGCCTGGCCGCTGCGAGTTTGTCCAGCGCGGCATTCAGTCCGTTCACGTACGCCTGGTGGTGTTTGTCGTGGTGCAGCGTCAGCGTTTCGCTGCCGAGGAACGGCTTCAAGGCGTCATAGGCGTAAGGCAACGGCGGCAAGACGTACTTTCCATCCTTCACGGCCCCCAGGTTTCCCATGTTCCCTCCTGTCTCTGCTGCCAGCGTAGCCCCGGCGCCCGCCCCCACGGCGGCCGCCACGGTGCTGATTCCTACCGTTTTGATGAAATCACGCCTGCCCATGCTGCTCGGCATTTTCAGACCCCCTTTCCACGTGGGATGAGCAATTCAACCCCCCGCGCCCCCTGAGAACTCCCGCTTACCGTACGATAGCCGTTCGGGCTGCGCATGTCAACGGGTTTGTGGCTGCGGCTGAACGGCCCAGTTACTGGGGAGTCATCACGGGCTCCTTGCCGAGTTCGCTCTCCGGATACCTGGCGCGGAGGTCGGTCGCGGCGGCATGGGCTTTGTCCCATTGAGACAGGGCTTCGTAAGCGAGCACGCGCCGCTCAAGGATGCGCCGGCTAACGACGCCTCGTGCGACTGCCCGCTCCGTCACCGCCGCGGCATCCTGGGGGCGGCCTGTCTTAAGGTACAGGTAAGCCAGACGCTCGATGAACTCGGGCTTCCGGGGGAACAGCGCATGGCCGTCTTCAAGTAGCGCGAGGGCTTCAGCTTCTCTCCCTTCCTTCATCAGCACGGCGGCGTTATTAAGGTACTCGGGGGGACGAAAGACGGTCCATTCACCTCCCAGGCCGACGGGCCCGCGCGGCCAGAAGGCCGCAGTCAGCAAGCCTGCAAACAGGACAGATGCCAGGGGCAAACGGAATCGGCAGGCTCGGAGATGCTCCACGAGGATAGCTGCTGCTCCTCCGCCGAAGACAGTCAGCAACGCCAGGAAGGGGAGCTTGTACCGCCCGCTCATGAAGACCAGGACCAGTCCAAGCCCAAAGAGCGCCCCGAAAACGTAGAGCGGCAGCAATGCGCGCCATCTCCTGAAGGTCAGTGCGATGCCCAGAAACCCGACCACGTAAAGGAACAACGGGCCGAAAGTGAGGTACCGAAGCGAAAGCGTGTAGTGCCGCGCGAAGTAATAGTTGCTGTTGTCGGGAGCGTCCCAGGAATTGAAGAGCAGGCAGGTCTTGCGCAGCAGCGCAGCCCGGAGAGCGCCGGGGTGAGCTTTCAAGTCGGCCCTTAGTTGCTGCAGCCAGGCGGACGCAGGATGAGTGCTCTTTTCGAGCCGCTCGCGAGTCTCTGCAAAACCTGGCGGCTCGCCGAACACACCGGTAGCGCCGGGGGCGTTTCCTATGTAGAAGGTAACGGGCCCGTTGAGCGTGGCCGTCCACCGACCGTACATGAGGCCGTTACGGAGGATTGGCACCGCGACGACCAGGCAGATCGCGAGGGCCATCAGCCCTGCCGCCGCAGCGGCGCGCCAGACCGGCCGCCGCAGACTGACAGCCCCGATCAGGATGCATAGGCCTGCTGCAGCAAGGGCTGCGATCCCCAAGCCAAGCGTGGCGAGGCCAAGCAAAAGGCCGGGGAACAGCCACACCCACAAGGGCAGAGGTTTCAAGGTGGGGTGCCCCTCGCCCCAAACGCAACCGCGCTCAAGGTAGGTGACGATCAGCAGCAATGCGCCCAGGCAGAACGCGGGAAGCAGCGAATCCACGACGAGCACGGCTTCCCAGGAGACCTGCGAACCATTTAGCGCCATGAGCAGGCCGGCGGCGAGGGCTCCCCAACGGCCGAAGAGCTTCCCGCCGAGTGCCGCTGCAAGGACTGCCGCGCAGACGCCGAAGATGCCATTCATGACGATGCCGGCCAAGACGTTGCTGGTCCCGGCTATGCAATATGCACAGGCGAGCAGGTAGGGGTATAGCGGCGAGCCGTAGAATAGGCGCTGGCTCGTACTCAGCCAGTCGCCGGCCGCGATGGCCTGAGCCCACTGGTCGTAAAGGTGCTGGTCGAAGCCGGGGTAAGTCGAGCCGTAGAAGGGCAACTTGTGCAGCAGCTCGGCAAAAAAGGCTGCCCGAATGACTAAGGCCACTCCCCCCACGACAAGTAGGGTGAGGAGGGGACATCCGGGCGGGATGAAGGCTCGGAGTCCATCCTGCGGGCCTGGCAGGTGCGTGCCTTGGGGGGGAGAAAGGTCGGAGTAATTCATTGGGTCTGCGCAGACGAGGGGCGGACGGCGTCCGAAAGCTTTACGCAATCGTAATCCCCCGGCCGCTACGGTGTCAAACAGGGAAGCATGAAGCTCTGCGCACGGTTGGCCGCGCTGTCAGCACGGCAGCTCGCGGAACAACACGAGGCGTCGCGGGGGAAGGCGGCACTGGAACAGGCCGCGCGAGCGTTTAGAATAGGAATCAGTCGCTACACGATATGGGGGGTGCATTCGTGAACAAGCGCGAGCTAATGGACGTGTACTATCGCATGAAGCTGGTGCGGAGCTTCGAGACGCGGGTAGCCGAGGAGTATGCCAGAGGGCGCATAGGGGGCTTCTGCCATCTCTACTCGGGCGAAGAAGCCGTCGCAGCGGGTGCTTTGTGGCACTTGCGCCCGGAGGACTATGTAATCGGCTCCTACCGCGACCATGCGTACTACCTGCTGCGCGGCGGCGCCCCGGGCAAGGCCATGGCAGAACTGTTCGGCCATGCGGATGGCTGCTGCAAGGGCAAAGGCGGCTCGATGCATCTGTTTGATCCGAGCACTAACTTCCTGGGCGGCTACGCAATCGTGGCGGGCATGTGCCCGCTCGCCGTGGGGCTCGGCCTGTCCATCAAATACAAGAACGAAGGCCGGATCGTCCTGTGCTTCTTTGGGGACGGGGCGACGAACCAGGGAGTCTATCACGAGGCGCTCAACATGGCCGCCCTTTTCGAACTTCCTGTTGTGTGGGTGTGCGAGAACAACTACTACGCGATAGGTACGAGCGTGGCACGTTCGAGCGCCGTCGAGAGCCTGGCGAATAAGGCCAAAGCCTATGGGATGCCGACGTCTACGGTGGACGGGATGGATTTCCTGAAAATGCAGTCGGTTGCCGAACGAGCTATTGCGCATGCCCGGTCGGGCAACGGGCCGGCGTTCATTGAGGCGAAATGTTACCGATACCGGGGGCACTCGATGTCGGACCCGGGCACCTACCGCTCGAAGGAAGAGATAGAGCACTGGAAGCAGCGGGACCCCATTCCACGCATAAAGGCCGTCGTCCAGCACGATTTCGAGGCCGGCGATGACGAATTCGAGGACCTCGACCGCAAGGTCAAGGTGGCACTGGACCAGGCGGTGGCCTTTGCAGAGGCCGGGGACGAGCTGTCGAGAGAGCGGCTCTACGAAGACCTGTACGTGCAGTAGAAGCTGTGCATCTGGCTCCAGGCCCGGCAACACGCCCGAGGGCGTCGGAGGTCGCGGATGGCGCTGATCACATACCGAGAGGCCCTGAACCAGGCGCTCTTTGAAGAGATGCGTCGGGATCCGAGCGTCCTGGTCTGCGGGGAGGACGTGGCTCTCTACGAAGGGTCTTTCAAGGTCACGAAGGGCCTGCTGAAGGAGTTCGGCGCGAAGCGGGTAATTGACACGCCTGTCTCCGAGGGGGCCATCATCGGCATGGCGACTGGCGCAGCGATGGGCGGCCTCCGGCCCGTGGCTGAACTGATGACCGTGAACTTCGTCTATCTGGCTCTCGATCAGATATGCAACCACCTGGCGCTCATGCGCTACATGTTCGGGGGACAGGCGAGGCTGCCTGTAACGATACGCATGCCGGGCGGAGGAGGGCATCAGCTTGGTAGCCAGCATTCGCATAGCCTTGAAGTGCTCCTCGTGCACACGCCCGGCCTCAAGGTCGTGTTCGCTTCAGCGCCTGCCAACGCTAAGGCGCTTCTGAAGGCGGCTATCCGCGACGACAGCCCGGTGATCTTTCTTGAGCACGAGGGGCTCTACAACAGCCTGGGCGAGGTGCCGGAGAGCTTAGAGCCCGGGGTCATCGGAAGAGCTGAACTCATGCGGGAGGGGCTGGATGTGACGCTCGTGGCTTACGGCGCGATGAGGTCCGTCGCACTCGAAGCCGCCGAAATGCTGGCGCAGCAGGGCATCGAGGCGGAGGTCATAGACTTGCTCACTCTGCGCCCGTGGGACAAGGAGACGGTGACCGATAGCGTGGCGAGGACACATCGTGCGGTTGTGGTAGCTGAATCGCCGCCGGTCTGCGGCATGGGCGCCGAGGTGGCTGCCAATATCTACGAAGTCGTCTACGACGAACTGGATGCGCCCGTCGAGAGGGTGTCCGGGGCGGACGTGCCGCTGCCGTATGCGCGCAAGCTGGAACAGGCGTGCATTCCGCATGCGGACGATGTGGTGCGGGCGGCGCACAGGACGCTGGGCCGCGCGTGACTTTCCGCGAGCCGTGGCGGCCATGAAATCGCTCAAGCCTCATTGGCGCGAGAAGGAGGCTGAAGTGTACGAAGTCACGATGCCCAAACTGTCCGACACCATGGAGGTCGGGAAGATTGTCGAGTGGAAGGTCAAGCAAGGCGACCCAGTTCACGAAGGCGACGTGCTGGCCGAGGTGGAGTCCGACAAGGCTGTCATGGAGTTGGAGTGCTTTCGCGACGGCGTGATAGCTGAAATCGTGCATGGCGACGGGGCTGAGGTGAAGGTGGGGGAGGTGATCGCGCGGATCAGGCTCGGGGAAGAGGCGGCGCCGCAGCGAGGGGGCGAGGCCGAAAAGGAAAAGCCTCGGACTAAGGGGCCGGCGCGCGAGCAGGGCGAAGCCGCAGTCGCGTCGCCGGCGCAGGAGGCGGCAAGACCGCCCCGGACATCCCGCGCGGAACGCGCCGCGGCGGAGTCCGCGCCGGCACGGACGGAGCCCGCGAAGACAGACCGCATTGCCATCTCGCCGTATGCCAGGAAGCTTGCGGAAGAGAGGGGAGTTGACTACACCCGGATCGCAGGCAGCGGACCTGGCGGGCGAGTCATTGCTCAGGATATCGAGCGGGCAACCGGCGTCGGACCGGGTGCGCCGTCTGCTGGGGCGACGCCCGGCGCCCTCGCGCCGTCGCCCGAGGCTCGGCCAAAGGCGAAGGCGCCTGAGGCACAAGGGCCGCCGGTCACAGAGAGGGCCGTGGCACAGCCGGCGCAGGCGGCTACGACTGTGCCTCAGGAAGAGCTGCCGGCAATGGACCTGTCTGCGGGCGAGGCCGAGGTGGAGGAGGCCTCATTCAGGCTTAGAACTCAGGCGAAGCGAGTCGTAGCTTCCCAGCGAGCGATCCCGCACTTCTACGTCACGCGCGGGGTGGACGTGACGCCGCTTTGGGCCCGGAAGGACGAACTCAAAGAGAAGCTCGGCGCGACGGTCACCCACGTCGTTGCCTACGCTTGCCTGCAAGCGCTCAAGCAGCATCCTGAGATCAATCGCAGCTACGACCGGGGGCGCATCATCAAATGGAAGGGGATCAACCTGGGGGTTGCCGTTGAGACGGACGAGGGACTCACCGTTGCAGTGCTCCACGATGCGCAGGACCTCTCTCTGAAGGAACTGGCGGATCGGTCGTCTGCCCTTGTCGAACGTGCCCGCGCGGGAAAGCTGAGCGCCGAGGAACGGCGTCACGCGACGTTCACTATCACGAACCTCGGGATGTTCGACGTGGAGCACTTTGAGCCGATCATCAACCCGCCCTCGTCGGTGACGCTGGCAGTATCGTCAGCCCTTCCGGCGGCGCTCGTCAGGGATGAGGCGATCCACATCGGCAGGCTGATGAAGCTGACGGCGGCCTGTGACCATCGGATCATTGACGGCGTGGCAGCGGCGCGTTTCCTGTCTGACGTGCGCGCGTTGCTGGAGAGCCCCGAGCACTTGCTGGGCACCGAATAAACGAGGAATCCCGAAGGCGGGTGAATCACTGCGCTCCGATCCGGTTTTCGGGGGCAGCAGAGCACGCCGATCCTCAACGGGGGCCGTACGGGTTTCGCGCGAGGTGAACCGTTATCCCGCACTAAACCGATCGGGATGAACTCAGAACGCCCCAAGTGGACAAAACAGGTGTTCTTTGTCGAATTTTCGGGCGCATCCCTCGATCATGTCACGACACCGGGCGAATCCGGCACGAGGAGATGCGGATGCATCCGGCAACGCGGCCGTAGGGCTGCGAGCATTGGGCGATGTTTCGCCCCTCTGGAAGCACTGTGTCTGTGCCGCCCGGCATGTTGACTGACGCGCAAGCCGGGGGATATAAATAGAGGAAAAGTAGCTGTCCTTTCTGCTTCCGCGCGATGAAGCTTCTCGGCTGACGCGGCAGCCTGTCCGCTGGCGTCAATGGCAGCGCAGGGAGACATGCACGAGATGGTCGGCAAGATAGCCTCAAGGATTCTCAGCACGATCGGATTCCTGGTGTTGTTGGGCGGCGCGGCCGTTGCCATCTACTTCCTATGGCCGCGACATGGCGTCGGAACCGGCGGCGCGGCGGGTGCGATGCCAGGCATGGAGATGCCAGGCATGGAGATGGCTCCGCAGCCACAAGGGAAAGAGGCGCAAGGCCAGGCGAAGACTGGCGGCATGGAAGGCATGGAGATGGCTCCCCAGTCGCAGGCACCGCCGCCGGCAGGCGAGAAGGCCAAGACGCTCTATTACTGCCCCATGCATCCGACCTACATCTCGGATAAGCCCGGCACGTGCCCCATCTGCGGCATGACGCTCGTGCCGATGAAAGAGGAGAAGCCTGCGTCGGGCGCTCCTGCCCCGCAAGGGCTCGCAACGGTCACCATTACGCCCGAGCGGCAGCAGTTGATCGGCGTCCAGTTCGGGCAGGTCGAGAAGCGGGAAGTATCAAAGTCCATCCGTGCCGTCGGCCTGGTGCAATACAACGAGAAAGCGCTCTCGGCCGTCAACCTCAAGGTTGGTGGATGGGTTGAGGAACTCCTGGTGAAAGCGGAAGGAGACGCCGTCCACAAAGGCTCTCCGTTGCTGGTGATCTACAGCCCGGAGCTTCTCGAAGCTCAACGGAACTATCTGCTTGCCCGAGAGGCCGCGGACGCACTCGGCCAGGGCGCCGCAGTAGAGGCGAAGGCGCTCGCCGAAGAAAGCGTTAAGAGCGCGCGTGACCGCCTGGTCCTCTGGGACATGACTGAAGAACAGCTCAAAGACCTCGACGCGAAAAAGGAGCCGCACAAGGAGGTCACGATCTTCTCCAAAGTTGAGGGCATCGTGACCAGCCGGAAGGTGGTTCTGGGCACGTTCGCGGCCCCGGGAGAGAACCTTTACACCATCGCGGACCTTTCCACCGTCTGGCTGGACGCCCAGATTTACGAGTATGAAATCCCGTTGGTGAAGGTCGGCCAGGAGGCCAGAGTGCAGCTCTCCTCGATGCCCGGCGACGCCCTGACCGGCGAGGTGACCTACATCTACCCGTACCTGAACGAGCAGATGAGGACGTCGCGCGTGCGCATGCAATTCCCCAACCCCGACGGCAGGCTCAAGCCCGGGATGTACGCCACTGTGTTGCTCACCATTCCGTTGGGCGAGCAGCTTGTCGTGGACGATGGCGCGGTCTTCGACACGGGCGTGCGCCAGATCGCCTTCGTGGACCTGGGGGAGGGTCGGTTCCAGCCGAGGGAGGTGACGGTCGCGCAGCATGCCGACGGCCTCGCGGTGATCAGCAAGGGCCTGGCGGAAGGCGAGCGAGTGGTCACAAGCGCGAACTTCCTCATTGATTCAGAGAGCCAGCTCAAAGCCGCCCTTCAGATGGGCGCCCACGGTGGCGGTGCGGTTGCCGGCGGTGCCGAGGCTGCTGGGGCCGCCGGCGCAGCCGGGGGGCAGGAGCATCACCATTGACCCCACTGCAACCGGCGAGCGGCTTGCGGTGAGCCCGGGCCGTTGTGCATGTGATCGCATTCACAGGGCGGGAGAGCAGCGAGACCGCACATGATAGAGCGGATCATTGAATTCTGCGCACGCAATAAGTTTGCTGTGATCATCGTCTCTGCGGTGGCGGTTATCGGCGCAATCTATTGCGTGCGCAACATACCCCTGGACGCGATCCCTGACCTCTCCGACACGCAGGTGATCATCTACTCCCGCTGGGACCGCAGCCCTGACATCATCGAGGACCAGGTCACCTACCCTGTCGTTTCGGCCATGCTCGGCGCGCCGAGGGTCAAGGCAATCCGCGGTTTCTCCGATTTCGGCTTCTCTTACGTCTACATCATCTTCGAGGATGGCACTGACCTCTACTGGGCTCGGAGCCGCACACTTGAGTACCTGAGCAAGATACTGCCCCGCCTGCCGGAGGGCGTGCGCACCGAACTCGGGCCTGATGCCACTGCCGTCGGGTGGATATACGAGTATGCCCTCGTTGACACGAGCGGGAAGAACAACCTGGCAGACCTCAGGACGCTTCAGGACTGGTACATGCGCTACTGGGTTCAGAGCGTGCCTGGCGTCGCGGAAGTCGCTTCGATCGGAGGCTTTCAGAAGCAGTATCAGGTGAACCTGGACCCCAGTTCCCTCCTGGCCTATGACATCCCCATCACGAAGGTCGTTGACGCGATCCGCCAGGGAAACAACGACGTGGGCGGCCGACTGGTGGAGTTCAGCGGCGCCGAGTACATGGTCCGGGGCCGCGGATATGCCCACTCAGTGCAGGACATCGAAGACATCGTAGTGGGAGTGGACAGGAGCGGCACGCCGATCCTCGTGAAGAACCTCGGCCATGTAGCCATGGGTCCTGACATCCGGCGCGGCGTGGCCGACCTGGACGGCATGGGCGACGTTGTCGGCGGAATCGTCATCATGCGGCAGGGGGAGAACGCGCTTAACGTGATCTCGCGCGTCAAACAAAAGCTCGAAGACGTCAAACCTTCGCTGCCTGCGGGGGTTCAGGTGGTCACGACATATGACCGTTCTCAGCTAATCAAGGAATCCATCGCCACTCTTACCGACGAACTCATCTCGGCCCTCATCATTGTCAGTGTGGTCATCCTCATCTTCCTTTGGCACATACCGTCGGCCATTGTGCCCGTCATCACCATCCCGGTCGCGGTCCTGCTGGCCTTCATCCCGATGTACTTCCTTCACGTGACGGCGAACATCATGTCCGTTGCCGGCATTGCCATATCCATCGGCGTGCTGACGCACGGAGCCATTGCTGAGGTAGAGAATGCCTACAAGAAGCTCGAATTGTGGCAGGCGGGCGGCGGGGTCGGCGACTTCCACCAGGTGCGGCTCCAGGCGCTGATGGAGGTGGGGCCGGCGGTCTTCTTCTCACTATTGGTCATCGCCGTCGCGTTTCTGCCTATCTTCGCCCTCACCGAACAGGAGGGCCGCCTCTTCAAGCCCCTTGCTTACACCAAGAACCTCACCATGGCCATTGCCGCCATCCTTGCGATAACCCTCGACCCTGCCATCCGGATGCTGTTCGTGCGGATGCATTGGGTTCGCTTCAGGCCCAGGCCGCTGGCGTGGCTCTATAACCAGATAACGGTCGGCAGGTATTACCCCGAGGAGAGGCACCCGATCAGCAGGATACTGTTCTGGCTTTACGAACGTCCCTGCCGTTTCGTCATCCGCCACCGCGTGGCCACGGTCCTTGTGGCCTTCCTCTTGGTGGCCGTGAGCATTCCGGTTTACTTCCGCCTGGGCACGGAGTTCATGCCCCCGCTGTGGGAAGGGGACATCCTTTACATGCCTACGACGCTGCCCGGCCTCTCGGTGACGGAAGCCCAGCGGCTGATGCAGACGATGGACAAAGTCCTGGTCACCATTCCCGAGGTGGAGAAGGTCTTCGGCAAGGCCGGAAGGGCCGAGACCTCGACCGACCCGGCGCCGTTCTCCATGATGGAGACGGTGGTGCTTCTGAAGCATCCGTCCCAGTGGCGGCATAAGGACCGGTGGTATTCGAAATGGCCGCGCTGGGCGCAGGCACCCCTGCGTCACATCTGGCCCGACCACATCAGCAAGGATGAGCTGATTGCCGAACTCGACGCGAAGATGCAATTCCCCGGCGTGGCGAACGCATGGACCATGCCCATTAAGACCCGCATTGACATGCTTACCACGGGCGTCCGGACGCCCATCGGCATCAAGATTTACGGCAGTGACCTCAGCAAGATACAGGAGATCGGGATCCGTCTGGAAACGATCTTCAAGGACATCCCGGGCACCCGCAGCGTCTTCGCGGAGCGCGCCGCCGGCGGCTACTTCCTGGACTTTGATCTCAAGCGCGACCGACTCGCCCGCTACGGCCTGACGATTGGCGACGCTCAGATGGTCATCATGTCGGCGGTCGGCGGCGAACCGATCACCACAACGGTCGAGGGGCGTGAGCGATATACGGTGAACGTGCGCTACGCGCGGGAGCTGCGGGACAACCTGCCGGACCTGCGGCGCGTGCTGGTTCCCACGCCGTCAGGGGCGCAGATACCGTTGGAGGAACTTGCCGACATCCGGATTGTCATGGGCCCGTCCATGATCCGCGACGAGGACGGCAGGCTGGCAGGTTATGTTTACGTGGACACCGGCGTGTCGGACATTGGCGGCTACGTGACCGCGGCGAAGGACGTCGTGACCAGGCAGCTCCAACTGCCCGCTGGCTACTCCCTCGTCTGGAGCGGCCAGTACGAGAACATGCTCCGGGTCAGGGAGCGTCTGAAGATCGTCGTTCCCGTCACCATTTTTCTAATATTCATGCTCCTTTACATGAACACGAAATCGGCGGTGAAGGCGACGATTGTGATGCTGGCCGTGCCGTTCTCCGCCATCGGGGCCATCTGGCTCTTGTACCTGCTCGGCTACAATGTATCCATCGCGGTCTGGGTCGGCTTGATTGCTCTGCTGGGGCTCGACGCGGAAACCGGTGTCTTCATGCTGCTCTTCTTGGACCTGTCCTACTATGACCACGTGCGAGCGGGAAAGATGCGCACGTTTGAGGATCTCACCGAAGCCGTTGTTTACGGAGCGGTCAAACGCATTCGGCCGAAGATGATGACCGTATGCGCCGCTTTCGTCGGCCTCATGCCAATCATGTGGTCAATCGGAACCGGCGCGGACATGATGAAGCGCGTCGTCGCGCCCCTTGTCGGCGGCCTGGTGACGAGTTTCGTCCTCGAGCTGCTCGTCTATCCCGCGGTCTATACGATTTGGAAGTGGCGGTTTGAGATGAAGCACGGGACGGTGGACGTTTCCAAGCTCCCCATTCCGCGCCTCGGAGGCCATTGATGAGTCTTGCTCCGAGAATTGAATGCCCGACAGGGGAGGGAACCTGGAAACCAGCCGGCCCGGCGCGTCGCGACCTTTGCCTTCCTTCGGCGACGGTGAACACGCGATCCCCGCGACTGCCCGAATATTGTCATTCCGAGGAGCGCACAGCCAGGGTGCGCGACGAGGAATCTGGATGGGCCGAGAAATCCCGCATTTGGAGATCCTTTGTCCGTCTGCCTCAGGTTTACGCGCCGTGGCGGTCGGACGGCGGATTCGGGACGACGGCTTCTCGCGAGGCCGACTCGTCACGCGGCCGCTTTTCCCTCCCTTGGGCAGAGGTCAACAGCCTGCCGGGAGAACGCATGTGAGGAAGGCGCTAATGATCTGGCTCAGGTGGACGGCACTCGCTCTTCTTGCCGGCGTAACTGCGCTGCTCGCCGGCTGCGCGCTGCGTCCGGCTGGCGAACTTGAGGAGCGCAGTCGGATTGAGGAAGCCGGCAGGCCGTACGCTGAACCGGTCGAGGTCCCGCCATTGCCGGAGAGCCCCGGGCCGGACGACTATCTCCACTACGCCTTCCTTTCGAACGCCGACCTTCAAGCCCGTTACTGGGAATGGCGGGCAGCCATCGAGAAGGTGCCGCAGGTGACAAGTTTGCCCAATGTTGCGCTGCCTTTCAGCTTCATGTTCTCGTCGGAGAAAATGAAGCTGTGGGACAGGGCAACGCTCGGGATCACAAACGACCCGATGACGAACATCCCATATCCCACGAAGCTGGCAACCGCGGGCAGGCAGGCGCTGGAAGAAACGCGAGCGACGGGCCTCCGGTTCGAGGAGGCGAAGTTCCTTCTGCAGGGGAGAGTTCTGTCCACCTTTTATGACCTTGCGCTCCTGGGCGAGTCGCTGCGGATTCAGCAGGAAAACGTGTCCCTTTTGGGTGTCGTTGTGCGGCTGGCCGCCGTCAGGGTGCAAACCGGGACGGCGTTCCAACAGGATCTGCTGAAGGCGCAGACTGAGCTGGACCTGGCGCGCAATGATGTCGCCAATCTGCAGTCCCAGGTGGCTCCGACGCAGGCCAGGATGAATGCGCTCCTCGGGCGCCCGGCCGATGCCTCTGTGCCGCTGCCGGCCGCGCTGCCCGCGCCGCGCCCGCTGCCCGCAGCCGACTCGGAGATCATCCGGGTCGGCTCGGAACGGAGCCCCGAACTCGCCGCGCTTGCTCGCGACGTAGCCGGAAGGGAGCAGGCACTGAATCTGGCAAAGCAGGCGTACCTGCCCGATTTCGGTCTGACGCTGAGCATCACAGGCACCCTTTCCCAGACTATCGGCGGCATGTTAGTCCTGCCCACGCGCCTGGAAGCGATCCGCGCCGGCATCGAGCAGGCTCAGGCCAATCTGCGGGCTACTACTGCCGCGCGCACCCAGTACGAGCGTGACCTGGCTGCGAGCTTCGTCCTGAACCTCTATGTGCTGCGGAACGACGAGCGTCAGGTTGCCTTGTTTGAACAGTCCATCATCCCGCGCGCTAAGGAAGCGGTGCAGATTGCCCAGACGGCGTATGCGGCCGGTCGCCTGGCATTCGCAGACTTGATTGATGCGCACCGGACGCTCCTGGCCGCGAGGCTGGTGACGGCCCAGTTGCGCATCGAGCGTGAAAAGGCGCTGACGGCCATTGAAACATGGTCTGCAGTGGATGTGGCGTCCATGCAGCCCGGACGCATCTCCGTCTGGGGAGGGGGGATGAGCAGCGGCTCCAGGGCGCCGACGGGAGCCCCTTCGGGCGGCGAGCCCAACGTGCCTGCTGCCCCCACTTCAGCCGGTGGGTCCATGGGCGGCCCGATGCCATAGAGTTCTGTGTGGATGTGGTCGGCTGACAGGGTCGGGGGGACCGTCGGACGAATGAAGCCACGCTCTCTACGTTTCCGTCTGCTTCTCAGCCTGAACGCGGCGATGGTGGTCGTTGTGGGTGCCTTCCTGCTATGGGACTACTTCAGCGAACGGCGCGCGCAGTTAAGCAGAAGGCAGGATGTGTTGCGGGCTGAGGCCGAGAGCGTCCTCTCAGCCGTCCTGAGGATGCCGGACGAGCCGCAGGCGGGGCTTCAGGATTATGTTGATGACGTGTGCGCGCGCATGAGGGGAAGGTATTCGCCCGGACACCACATTGTCCTTGTGCGGGGCGAACGCGTCCTTCAGGCAACGGTCCATCATGCCTCCTCCGAGACGTTTCTAACTGCTGTGAGAGCCGCTGCGGTCAGCCCCGACGGGCTGGGCACTATCGCCGGGCAGGGGATCATCGTGGGGGCTGCTCGGCGCGACGACGCTTCGGTATTCGTCTCGGAATACGTAACCGATGTCGAGCACCTTCTGCGCGGCCAGATCCAGCGCCGTGTGCTCAGCATTGCCGTCCTGAGTCTAGTCCTGGGTCTGGTGGCTAACGTCTTGGTGACCCGCCTTGGGCTGCGACCCTTGAATGGCCTGGTGAAAGCAGTGCACAGCATGGCAAAGGGGGAGGTCGGCGTTCAGGCTCCCCAGCCTGCCACCAGCGAACTTGCTTTCCTTGTCGGCGAGTTCAACGCCATGAGTTCCGCATTGGCTAAGGTGGAGCAGGAGCGCACCCGTCAGATGGAGAAGGCGCACAGGATACAGAATCACCTCTTCCCGTCCGGGGATGCCGGACCCGGCCTGTCAGTCGCAAGCGTCTACAAGCCGGCCGATTTCGTCGCAGGCGACTACTTCGATTTCCGACAGGCCGGCGGCGCTGTGGTCTTCTGCGTTGCAGACGTTTCGGGTCACGGAGTTCCTGCCGCTCTGCTCGCTGCCATCCTCAAAGCGTTGTTCGTGTCGGCTTGCGAGTTCACCGCGGAGCCGCATCGGATCCTGGCGTTCCTGAACCAGCGCCTGGGCGCCGTGACCCTCAGCGAGGACTTTGCCACCATGATTGTGGTGTCAGTGGGCCAGGGCGGCTCGGGCCTGCGCTATGCCAGCGCAGGTCACGAGCCGGCATTTCTGTTGCGCCGCGAACGCGACACCGTGATATTGGGGCCCACCGGGCCAATCCTGACCGCCTCTCCGAGCAGCGAATGGGAGGAGAGGGCATTTGTCGTCGGTGGTGGCGATTGCCTCGTGATGCCCACCGATGGCCTGGCCGAGCTTGTCTCGGAGAAAGGGGAGCTGTTCGGAAGGGACCGTGCGCGGCGGCTTTTCGAGGATAACCGGGGCCAACCGCTGGACGTTCTGCGCGCGCGGCTCCTAAGAACCGCAGAGGAGTGGCGGGGGACTGCAAAGCAGCGTGACGATCTGACGCTTCTCGCCGTTCAGTTTTGAGCCGGGAGCCGGCCGCTGAGGCCACAGCCTCCTGTCGCTGGCGGACCGAGTTGCGGGATGGTATCCTTGTGCCGTAGACTATGCTTTGGAGGGATTCCCGGACGAGGCAGGGGGCTGGCGGCCGTGGCAGTTTCCGTCGCTGCCCGAGGGTCTCTGAGGGCGGGGGGAAGGCATTAAGAACAGTCGGTCCATCGGGCCCTTTCCGGCGTGCGGGACAACCAGTGTGCAGCGCGCAGATGTCCGGGCGCGAGACGTACGGGGTAGCTTCGGGCGAGTCGCTTTCGCAGGGGGCGTCGCAGTGGGCGGCAACCAGAAACTAAGAGGCCCTAACGGAATGCCCCGTGGCCGCGACGGAGCGGATTCGGCCGCAGGCCACGAAGCGAGGGCGCGGCGCATAGGAGACCAATGCGCCAGGCCCGAGCGACAACGGCCGGCAGCCAAAGCCGCCCGTCCCCCCGGGTTGCGCCTCGGGCTGGAGTCCGGCTCCCAAAGCGGTCTTGCCGTCTCTGACCCTCGCACAGCATCATCGCCTTTAGTTGCGCCCATCCGGCCTGAGGCGCAATGCGGCTCATGCGGCATTCCGTTAGAGCCTCTAAGGATGACCCGCCAGCGGCTGCTTATATTGGAAGCGGTCTCGAAGGTCGGCTCGCATCCTACGGCGGATGAAGTCTATGCACGGGTCAAGCGGCGCCTCCCCCACATCAGCCTCGGCACGGTCTACCGGAATCTGGATACCCTTGCCGAGCGCGGGATGATCGGGAAGTTGGAGCAGGGTGGCTCCCAAAAGAGATACGATGGCAGCACGGACGGTCATCACCACATCCGCTGCCTGAAGTGCGGCATGGTTGTTGACGCGCCGGTCGGCGGATTCGTAAAGCTCGAAACGAAGTTCAATGATCCCAGCGGCTATGCTATAACCGGATTCCGGCTGGAGCTTCTGGGCTACTGCCCGCGGTGTAAGAAGAGAGGAGTCCCCGGCGGATCCGCCGGCTCAGACAGGAGGTGACCACGGCGGAGTGCGTGGAAGACAGGAACGGCGGGTGTACGCATCATGAGTGAGGCCGCTCCTTTGCGCGCAGCCACCTGCGCCCTGTGAGCGGATGGTTCCGTGGAAGCTTTGGTCCTTGCGGAGGGACGCACAATGCTCAACAAGAAGGTGCAGGAAGCGTTGAATGAGCAGTTGAATGCGGAGCTGTATTCGTCCTATCTCTACGTGGCGATGTCGGCCTACTTCGAGGCGACAAACCTGCGGGGTTTCGCACACTGGATGCGGGTGCAGGCAAAGGAAGAGCAGGACCACGCGATGAAGTTCTATGGCCACATCATTGATCGGCGTGGCCGCGTGACCCTCAAACCGATAGAAGGTCCCCCGGAGGACTGGGCTTCGCCCGTGGCGGCCTTCCAGGACACGCTTGCCCATGAGCGCAAGGTGACCGGCTTGATCAACAACCTGCTGAAGCTGGCTAACGAGCACAAGGACACGGCCACGGCTGCCTTCTTGCAGTGGTTCATCACCGAGCAAGTGGACGAGGAAGCCAACGCAGACGAGATAGTGCAGAAGCTGAAGCTCATCGGCGACTCGACGTCAGCGCTCTTCATGCTGGACAGCGTGCTGGGCCAGCGGAAGGAATAGCTCGCCGACTGCCGTTCGGATTCCTGCAAGGCTGGGCGGAGACCATGGGGGACATTGTCCAGACGACCACAGGCGACGGTGGCCTGCCGGCCTATGACCTGACCGACGGCGAACTGGGTCCCGGGTCGAGCCTTGGCAACGGCCACGTATGGGTGACTGTCGGCACTGATGGCCGGGTCCACACCTTCTTCTCGATTGACGTCGGTGAGGAGGTGGCCGGCCCGCTTATGGTGCGCTACGGGAGCGCAGAGACGCGCGTGACCGGCAGGCCCGGCGCTTTCGGAGAGGCGGCCAATGTCCCTCTGGCGCCCGTCCGCCCGGGCCGTTTCATCATCCATCCGGCCTACCAGAAGCACGTCTTTGAATTGGCGGGCGGCGTCAGCGTTCAGGAAACGGTGCTCGTGCCGCGCGGCGACACCGTCGAGAGCGGCGACGAGACGGCCGTGTGCTATTTCGTCGAGCTTGAGAACCGGACCGGCGAGCCGCGCCAATTGAGCGTTTACGCCTTCGCGCGCTTCGCGGGCAGCCGCCGTACGCCCGTTATCCGTGGCCATTCGGATGAGCAGGTCGGCGCGTTGTTCGCCTCCGAAGAAGAGAACCCTGATTGGGTGCGCGTCCTCGCAGCCACGCGGCGCCCGGCGGCCTGGGCGATAACGAACGACTTCGGGCCCATCTACGACAGCGACTTCATGCCGTCCCTGAACTCCGAGACACGGGCAGAAGGCGACGTGCTTGGCTGCCTGGAGGTGCGCCTGGAACTCGCCCCCCGCGCGCAGGAACGTTTCGCGTTCTTGCTCTCTTTCACCCCGGATGGGCTCGAGGCCGCGCACAACCAACTGGACCGCTTGCTGGATGCAGACGCACTGCTCGCCTCGACCGTCGCTTACGTTGAGCAGGAGCTGGCGCACTGCCAGGTCGCTACGCCCGATCCGGTCATCAACGAAGGCGCGCTTTGGGCCAAGGTCAACATGGCCCGGGTGCTCGCACATTACCCGCAGGGCGAGTCGTTCACCAATGAGCCGGGCGTTTCCTCGAACGTCGTGGCACGCGACGTGGTATGGTTCGTGTACGGTTGCGATCACTTCCGGCCTGAGACCTCCCGCAGGCTGCTGGATGCGTTTGTTAAGTTCCAGTATCCCAGCGGCAAGATCCCCGAGTACTTCAACGCACGCACGGGGGACGTTGACGACTACGAGCTGAACATCAATGACGGGACGCCCTTGTTCATCCTCGGGGTCAACCATCACGTGCGCAGCACGGGGGATCTCGACTACTTGCGCTCAGTCTATGACTCCGTCGCTCTCGCCGCGCGCTACATCATCTCGCAGCGAGACGCCCGCGGCCTCGTGTACTGCAGCGCCGACGGAGTTGAGGTCCGGGGGATCTGCTCATGGCGCAACGTCATCCCGAACTACCGCATCAACGGCGCCGTGACCGAGGTCAACTCCGAGTGCGCTGCCGCCCTCCGCGCTATGGGGCATATGGCCGAGAACCTGGGACGGACAGGCGATGCTGAGGAGTTCGGCAACGCCTCCAGAGAACTGGCCGGCGCGATCAACGAGCATCTGCTCGACAAGGCGAGGCAGCTCTACCTGTTGAACATAGACACCGAGGGCCGACGTCATACCGACGTCACCGCGGATGAACTCTTTCCCGTTCTCCTCCGCGTCGCTGATGAGGAGGTGGCTTTCCGCATAATCCGCCGGCTGAACAGCCCCGACTTCTGGACGCCGGCGGGCCTCCGCACGGTCTCGCGCGCGGATCCGCTTTACGATCCGGCCAGGTACGTGGGCCTGCTGGGCGGGGTGTGGCCGGGCGTGACCTGGTGGTACGCCTTCGCCGCTGCGCGCTACCATCCGGAGTTCATGGTCAAGGCCCTGCACGCTTCCTACGAGCACTACAGCCGCCATCCCCGCGTCTTCGGAACGGTCCCGGGCCATTTCAGCGAGTGGTTCGACGGCGAGAGCCTCATTAACAGAGGCATGAGGCTCTCCCCGTGGGAGCCGCCCCGTTTCCTCTGGGCCGCGGTTGAGGGAATCTGCGGCATCATGGTCAGCCCGGCCGAGCCGGGCATCCGGCCGCTCCTGCCGCCGGACTGGAAGTGGGCCTCGGCGGTCGGCGTCTGCTACCACGGCGGGCGGATTACTGCTTTCGCCGGCCGCATGGAAGAACGGGTGCACGTCTGGGCTAACACGGAATTCAAGAGCACCGGCACCAAGGATGTCTTTGACGACGACGTAACGGATCGCGTGACCGTCGGCCATGCCGGAGCGCATCCTGTGGCCCTTCAGGGCCGGCGAAAGACCATTGTGGCGATCGGAAGCTGTCATGACCAGGCCCTGACAACGCCGGTGGGCTTGGCCGAGTTGCTGGACGCGGACCAGGTGTACCGTGTTCGGCAGTATTCGAGCGAGAGGGGTGAGTGGTGCCTGGAGGAGACCGCCAGGGGCTCGGCGCTCGCCAACCTCGGGCTGCGGATCGAGGCCAAGGGGTACCACGTGCTCGAGTTCACAAAGCCGGCGAAGCGCAAGTAGTCAGGGGGCGTGAAGCCGGCGTGGCGTGCAGCCATCTTGCGGGGGGGCAGACGTTGGCGACAGATGCGCAGCCTCAGCAGGGCACGCGGCCTCAGAGGCGAGCGCCGTGGTGGCCCGTGGTGATCGTGGCCATCCTGGCGGCGGCTCTTGTTTTCGCTGCGCTCAAGCCCGGCGTTGTCAAGGATTCGCTCCTGTCCGTGCTCGGCTGGACGCAGCGCCTGTCCGAACAGCATCGGTTCGTGAGCGCGCTCGTCATAATCGGCTGTTACGTCGTGGCTTGCGTGTTGTTCCTGCCCGGCTCGGTGCTCACGCTCGGCGCCGGATTCGTTCTCAAAACGCTCTGGGGCACGGCCACGGTCTCCGCTGGAAGCACGCTCGGTGCGTGCGCTGCCTTCCTCGTCGGCCGGACTGTGGCCCGGCGCTGGATAGAGAGGAAGCTCCAGGGCAACGCGCGCTTCGCGGCCATAGACAGGGCTGTGGGACGCCAGGGCTTCAAGATCGTCCTGCTGACACGCCTCAGCCCGGTCTTCCCGTTCAACCTGCTGAATTACGGCTTCGGGCTTACGAAGGTCAGGTTCTGGCACTACGCGCTCGCTTCCTGGATCGGCATGTTGCCCGGCACGGTCATGTACGTTTACCTGGGAGCGGCGCTCGGCTCGCTCGCCGAAGCGGCGGGCGGAAAGGTCAGCCAGAGCCCGCTCGCTCGCTTGTTCTTCTGGCTCGGGTTGGCGGTCGCCATCGCCGTAGCAGTGTTCGTGGCGCGCGTTGCCCGGCGGGCGCTCAAAGAGGCCGTCTCAGAGGATGCGCGCCCAGAGGGCCGAACTTGAAAGGCGTGGGTCATGGGCCTCGTTCCTGAACTGCTGCCGCACGACGAGCATAATGCCGAGTTGATCTCCAATGCCCATCCGCCGGACTGGGTGAACCCCGAGCCGGCAGGACGGTACAACCTGGTGGTGATTGGCGGGGGAACCGCCGGGCTCGTGGCCGCCGCCGGCGCGGCAGGCCTCGGGGCGAAAGTCGCCCTCGTCGAAAAGCGCCTCTTAGGAGGCGATTGTCTTAACGTGGGCTGCGTGCCGAGCAAATGCATCATCCGCTCTTCGAGGGCATACGCGGATGCGCGCGATACGCCCGCGTTCGGCGTGAAGATGCTCGATGGGGTGCAGGCGGACTTTGCGGCGGCCATGGAGCGCATGCGAAGGCTGCGGGCCGTCATCAGCGCGCACGACGCGGCGCAGAGGTTCCGCGAGATGGGCGTAGACGTCTTCCTCGGCGAGGGGCGCTTTGCCGGCCCGGATGCTGTCGAGGTGCCGGGCGCGATGCTGCGGTTCAAGAAGGCCGTCATCGCCACGGGGGCGCGGGCGGTCAAGCCTGACGTGCCCGGCCTTGAGGAAGCGGGCTTTTTGACCAATGAGACCGTGTTCTCGCTGACCGAGCGCCCGGCTCGGCTCGCCGTGTTCGGTGCGGGTCCGCTCGGTTGCGAGCTGGCGCAGGCCTTCCACAGGCTCGGCTCGCAGGTGACCATCCTCGAGCGGACGCCCCATATCCTGCCGCGCGAAGACCCCGACGCCGCTGAGGCGCTCGACCGCTCGTTTCGCCGCGACGGGATCATTGTGAAGCAAAACTCGGCCGTCATGTGCGTTACGACGTCCGGCAAGGAAAAACTCGTCCAAGTCGAGCACGATGGGGCGCAGGAAATTCTGACGGTTGATGACGTGCTCGTCGGGGCCGGGCGAGCGCCCAATGTGCAGGGGCTGAACCTGGAAGCCGCGGGCGTCAAGTACGACGAGCGCAACGGGGTCTCTGTTGACGACACGCTGCGGACAACCAACCCGCGCATCTACGCGGCCGGGGACGTATGCCTGCGGCATAAGTTCACCCACACGGCGGACGCGTCCGCGCGCATCGTGGTGCAGAATGCCCTGTTCTGGGGCCGCAAGAAGCTCAGCGCGCTGGTCATCCCCTGGTGCACGTATACCGATCCGGAGATCGCCCACGTGGGCCTCTACGAGCAAGAGGCCGAAGCGCGGGGCATACCCGTCAGCACTTTCGTTCGCTCGTTCAAGGACGTGGACCGGGCCATAGCCGACGGCGAGGAGGCGGGCTTCGCCAAGGTCCACGTGAGAAGGGGGACGGATCAGATACTCGGCGCAACGATCGTCGCCCGGCACGCGGGCGAGATGATCAGCGAGGTGACGCTCGCCATGGTGGCCGGCATCGGGCTGAAGACCGTTGCTAATGTGATTCACCCCTATCCGACCCAGGCCGAGGCTGTCAGGAAGGTGGCGGACGCGTACAACCGCACCCGGCTCACGCCGTTCTTCAAGAGGCTCGCAGCCCGTTTGATGGCCTGGCAGCGGTGATTGCGCTCGCCTGTCTCGGCACCCGCACAGGCGAACCCGACATGGCCCGACGCGCTCGGACAACCACGAACTCCTTTCCTCAGCAGGCGAGCCGCGCGCTCCGGCGGCTCGCTCGACCGCGCGGCGAGCGCCTGATAGTGTTCACCCGCTACCCGGAGCCGGGCCGCGCAAAGACCCGCCTAATCTCGGTCCTGGGCCGCGAAGGCGCCGCCGAGTTACAGCGCCGCATGACCGAGCACACGATGCGAGCCATCGGCGCGCTCATGGGACGGCGCCCGCTCGCGCTCGAAGTGCGCTTTGACGGCGGGCGGGTCGCCGGAAGCCCGGTCGGCGAAGGCCTGATGCGCAAGTGGCTCGGCGCGGGCGTGCGCTACAGGCATCAGGGCGCGGGCGACCTGGGCGAGCGCATGGCCCGCGCCTTCGACGAGACGTTCGAGGAGCGCACCGAGCGCGCGGTGATCGTCGGGTGCGACTGCCCGGGCATCACGGCAGACCTCTTGGAAAGGGCGTTCGACGCGCTGCGCGGCAACGAGTTGGTGCTGGGCCCGGCCGGCGACGGCGGCTACTACCTGATCGGGCTGCGCCGCCGGCAGCCGCGGCTGTTCGCGGGCATCCCGTGGGGGACGGGTGCCGTCCTGGAGCGGACGTTGGCCGCCGCGCGGGGCCTCGGGCTGTCCGTGCGCCTGCTCGACGTGCTCGACGACGTGGACCGGCCGGATGACCTGCCGGTCTGGCGGCGCTTCGCGGCGCCGGCTGTCGAGTTGGCTGCCATGCCGCGCATCTCGGTGATCGTGCCGACGCTGAATGAGTCGGCCAACCTTGGCCTTGCCCTAGCCAGCACCGCGCGGGGGTGGAGCGTGGAGGTGATTGTCGTGGATGGCGGCAGCGATGATGGCACGGCAGACGTGGCGCGCTTGTGCGGGGCGCGGGTCATGAGCGCTGCTCGTGGCCGCGCTCGCCAGATGAACGCCGGGGCCGCTACGGCGAGCGGGGATGTGCTCCTCTTCTTCCATGCGGATACCCAGTTGCCGTGGGGCTTCGATGAGTGTGTCCGGCATGCCCTGGCGCGTCCCGGAGTGGTCGCCGGCGCGTTCGAGTTTGCGATAGATGGCGATGGCGCTGCCTTGAGAGTCGTCGAGCGGCTGACCAACTTCCGTGCACGCCGCCTGCAGATGCCGTATGGGGACCAGGCGATCTTCCTGCGGGCCGAGACGTTCCGGGCAGTGGGGGGCTTTCCGGAGATTCCGATCATGGAGGACTACGAGCTGGTTGCGCGCCTACGGCGCCGCGGGAAGGTTGAGGTGGTTCATGCGCCGGCGGTAACGTCGGCGCGGCGGTGGGAGAGGGTGGGCGTCTTCAGGACGACGTTGCTGAATCAGGTCATGATCGGGGGGTATTGGCTGGGGGTGTCGCCCGAGAGGCTGGCGGGCTGGTATCGTGCCCGGAAGGATGAAGTATGAAGTGTGAAGTTGCTCTGTAGAAACCTTGACGAGCGGTAGTTAGAGGATCATGAGGTTGTGGGTCAGGACTCGCAGATAGCACTCGGCGTCGCGCCAGGGGCGTTTGCGGGCGGTCAAGGAGTCACCCAGCCGCCGCT
>Ga0315282_10001385_pt1 | contig 45673 bp, 46 predicted proteins | sample YL17G07_20_MG_FD_203693 | JGI IMG/M metagenome (GOLD analysis project Ga0315282, IMG submission 203693) | Sediment microbial communities from Yellowstone Lake, YNP, Wyoming, USA - YL17G07_20 | ecosystem: Environmental > Aquatic > Freshwater > Lake > Sediment | place: USA: Wyoming | collected... | reverse complement strand
GCCTTAGTTTACTAGCTACAGCATTCTTCATTCGATGACTCCTTTTACTTTAGATTTGGTGTCTAGTTCCTATACCATTCTATTGTATCCGGAGCCATCTCTGTTCCTTATTCCATATACTAATCCGCTATATCTGCAATGCTGAAATGGCATACTTGGTTTCACAGGCCTTTGAAAGATAGGTAACGACATTCTATAAAGTGACTAACACTATTAACAAGGTGCTATAATGCGAAGTTGAGAAGGAGTTGCTCCTGTGCCTGCAGTTGAAGTCAATCATATAGTCAAGTCCTACGCAGATAAGGCGGTGGTTAACGACCTGGCCTTCTCTGTAAATCAGGGCGAGATATTTGGCCTGATTGGTCCTAACGGTGCGGGCAAGACCACTACCATCAGGATGCTTATGGACATCATCAAGCCAGACTCGGGCGACGTGACAATCCTCGGTGAGAAGTTGAGTGAAGCCAGCAAGAATAAGCTTGGCTACATGCCTGAGGAACGAGGACTGTATAGGAAGCTAAGTGTCATTGACTCTATCACCTATCTTGCCTCGCTTAAGGGTATGGACAGGCACTCAGCCGAGAAGAAAGCTGATGAACTACTCAATCAGACAGGCATGCTTGCCAACAAGAGAAAGAAGATCGAAGAATTGAGTAAGGGCATGGGGCAGATTATACAATTCATTGCCACTATTATCCATGAACCTGAACTGGTTGTTCTGGACGAACCTTTCGGCGGCCTTGATCCGATTAGCACTGAGTTATTGAAAAGGATGTTCCTTGACTTGAGAAATCAAGGTAAAGCCATAATTCTGAGCACACATCAGATGAATCAAGTAGAGGAACTTTGCGACCGCATACTGATGATAAACAATGGGGACTCAGTTCTTTATGGGAATCTTACCGAGATTAAGTCAAGGTATAGAAGTCATTCGGTTATTCTCGATTTTGAAGGTGAACTGGCGCAAATACAGGGAGTCACCTTGAAACGCATTAACAAAGGCTATGTTGAGCTGGTCCTTGAGGGGAATACAACTCCTAAACAAGTCCTGGAACGATTGGTAAACACCAACATAATAATCAATCGCTTTGAGGTGGCTACTCCTTCACTGAATGAAATATTCCTGGAGGCGGCAGGTAAGAACCGTGAATAAGGCGCTCTTGATATTCAGACATGAATTCCTTCAGACGATAAAAAGGATCGGCTTTATTATCCTGACTCTTACTCTGCCAGTACTGGCTCTATTGGGCATAGGAGTTTTCCAGCTAATATCAGGAATTGCCAAGCCGCCGACGGAAGTGACCAGAATCGGATACGTCGATGAGGCTGGCGGCTTCGACCAGTTTACCACCCAGGGGAACGTAACCCTGGTCCGCTTTGATACCCCAGAAGCTGCCACCCAGTCTTTGATTAAAAAGGATGTCAACGAATACTTTGTCGTTCCGCCGGATTATATCTCGACGGGGATAATTAAACGTTATACTACACAGAAAGAGGTTACGCCACCTGCTGCCACCACAGCCGCAATTAAGAATTTCATCTCTAGTAATTTGTTGGCGGGGAAGGTGCCCTCGACCATTGTCACTAGGGTTGAAGCACCCTTGAACTTCGTCACTACCACGCTTACTTCAACTGGTGCCGCGGCTTCGGAGCAAGGTGGACTTACAAATCTTATTATCCCTGGGATTTTTAGCCTTCTACTGGCGCTCTCTCTCACTTTCTCTTCCGCTTATGTGCTACAAGGTCTTGGCGAGGAGAAAGAAAACCGCCTTATGGAGATTTTGTTATCATCCGTTTCCACGCGACAGTTGATAATTGGCAAAGTCCTGGGTATTGGTACTGCCGGGTTGGTTCAGGTAGTCGTCTGGGTGGTTTCAATTCCGCTCCTGCTGAATCTAGCTTCATCATCTATCGGTGGCTTTATCAGTACGATACAAATACCCACTAACTTCTTGGTTCTTGGTGTAGTGTACTTTATCTTGGGTTACTCGTTATTCGCCGTCCTGTCGGCTAGTGTCGCCGCCATTAGCCCCACTGTTCGAGAAGCACAAGGATTAGCAGCTATATTTACACTTTTCGCAATTGCCCCATTCTGGTTCTACTCTCTAATCTTATTATTCCCAAATAGTCCGATTTGGGTTGTTTTCAGTATTTTCCCCTTCTCCGCCCCTGTGTTAGTAATGTTGAGGCTTGGCATGATAGGCGTCCCTGCATGGCAACTAATAGTAAGCATGGCCGTACTGGTGTTTTCCATCGTTGGTGGGCTTTTGCTGGCAGCTAAACTTCTGAGGACTTATTTACTGATGTATGGTAAAAGGCCAAACCTCAGCGAAATTTTCCGGAACCTCAGGAGTGGATAGGCTATGCAGGACGAAAGCCAACTCAAAGCCCTGCTTCTACCTATCGTACAGTATTTCCCACCATGTCACATTCTGAGTTATTGTTAACAGAGTCGAGTTTTTTAGTTGATTCAGCGTTACTTCTTCAATCTTTGAATGCGTTGGTGCCTGTGACTAATCCAGGTAACCCTCCCATTAGAAAGGCCACTGCCAAAGTCTCGGCAATCTCATTCTCGCTTGCTCCCAGAGCACGGGCCCGCTTGGCAAAGTTGGCCACCCCTTCAGGGTGAGCCAGCAAAGCGTCACAGAGCATCATCATTAATGTCTTTGTCTTGATGGAGAGAGCGCCATCCCCTATAATTGTCTCTTGAAGTCCCGTCGCCTGTTTAAGTAATTCAGGTGCGTTTTTCCTCAGAATAATCTGCCAGGCGGGCATTTCAGACATTGTCATTTTGCACCTCCAGATGTAAATTGGGCACTACCATTTTGCCTCGTGGGTCATTATAGCTCGTCAGCTAATCTATTTGCCAGCATACTAGAATGCCTACTGCATAGTATTGTGGACTGGGCAGTGGAGCTTGTGACATTACCTAGTTGACGGGTGCAGATTCAACAATAGTCAGTTTTGTGTAGCGATAATTCAGAGCCTTAAACAAGGCTTCATTTTTGATATCAGCGTTTATCGCCCTGTCATCAGGAACCACAGGGCTTGGAGCGGTTTCAGTTTGATGAATGGTGGGGGGGGACCTCCAGCTGGATTTTCTCGGCTACGGGGAAGGTGTTGATTCGGTCAACCTTGGCTGAGTGACTTATGGAAACCTGAGACCAGATGTTATATGATAAACACCAGTGGATACAAGGAAACGAGCACCAGTAGTTGCCGGTGAGCCAACCGTTACATCCCCCGTCGTTCACATCAAGGACCTGCGTAAGGTCTACGTCGTTAGCCAGCAGGAAGCCGGTGCCAAGGCTGTGCTGCAAGACCTTGTGCACCGCCGCAAATTAGAAATTCCCGCTGTGGACGGCATCTCGTTCGATCTGGCTACCGGCGAAATAGTGGGCTTTCTCGGTCCCAACGGTGCCGGTAAGACCACCACGCTCAAGATGCTTTCGGGTCTGTTGCATCCCTCGGCGGGTGAGGTAACCGTGCTAGGCTACATTCCGTGGAAGCGTGATAAGTCATTCTTAAGGCAAATTACCCTGGTAATGGGGCAGCGCAACCAGCTGGTGTGGGACATTCCTGCCATCAGTTCGTTCGAGTTGAACCGCGCTATTTATCGCGTGCCGCCCGTGGATTATCGCCGTACACTTGATGAGTTGACTGACCTTTTGGAATTGGGACCACTTCTCCACAAGCCAGTACGAAATCTCTCACTTGGCGAACGGATGAAGTGTGAGATTGCGGCAGCCCTTCTGCACCGTCCGACTGTTGTCTTTCTGGATGAGCCGACTATCGGTCTTGACGTTACAATGCAACGACGTATACGTAACTTTATCGCCGAGTACAACCGCCGCTTTGGGGCAACTATCTTGCTGACCAGCCACTACATGGCCGATGTCGTGGCGCTTTGCCGGCGTGTCGTTATCATCCACCACGGCCGACTCCTTTTCGACGGTGACCTTTCTGACCTGGTTCAGAAATTTACGGAGTACAAGACCATTGTACTGCAAGTTGGAGACTGCCAGGCCGATTTGCGCTCCTACGGCGAAGTCGAATCCTGCGGAGACGGTCGCTTTACGCTCCGAGTCCCAAAAGCCAAAACAGCCCAGGTCACTGCGCGGCTGCTGAAAGACCTGCCGGTGATTGATTTGCTGGTTGAAGACCCTCCGATCGAAGAAGTGATTGAGCGCGTTTTCGCGCAGGAGAATCCATGAAAGCTCTGGCGGAGCTATACACACAGCAGTTCAAAACCACCTTAGCGATGATGTTCCAGTACCGTGCGGCGCTGGTCATCTGGATGATTGGCCAGGTGCTGGAACCACTGGTCTATCTAATCGTCTGGTCGATAGTCTCTAAAAATAGCGGCGGAAGCATCGGAAGTTACACCACGAGTGATTTCGCCGCCTATTTCATTGTGCTGATGCTGGTCAATCAGTTTACTTATACCTGGATAATGTACGAGTTCGAGTACCGCGTCCGGGAAGGGATACTTTCCTTCGCATTATTGAAGCCGGTGCACCCAATCCATTCTGATATTGCCGATAATGCTTCCTCAAAGCTAATAACCTTGCCTACTATGATACTTATTGCAGCCGGATTGGCACTGGGGTTCCATGTCTCCATTTCCCCGGCGCCGTGGGCCGTGGCGGTATTCATACCGGTACTGCTGCTGGCATTTCTGGTCCGGTTCCTCTTGGAATGGACGCTGGCACAGGCAGCGTTCTGGACCACACGCGTTAGCGCTATCAATCAGACCTACTTCGTCCTGATGTTGTTTCTCTCGGGGCAGATGGCCCCGCTGACACTTCTTCCCCATCCGGTACAGGTTGCGGCTGCCATCCTGCCCTTCCGCTGGATGATAGGCTTTCCAGTGGAACTACTGCTTGGTCGGCTTACGCTGACTCAGGCGTTGACAGGCTTGGGAGCCCAGGTGGCATGGCTGCTGCTTGGCTTTGTGCTGCTTCGGCTCGTGTGGCGTGCGGGCGTACGGAATTATTCGGCGGTTGGCGCATGAACTACCTTCGTTTGCTGGCAGCATTTTTCTGGGTCAGTGTCATAAGCGAACTGGCCTACCGGGTCAACTTCGTTTGGCAACTAGTCCAGTCGTTTCTCAGCCTGGGCGTCTCGTTGGCCGGATTAGCCGTGATTTTTTCCTATACCGAAACTCTGGGCGGCTGGCGGCCTGACGAGATATTAGCACTTGTCGGAGTCTACTTTTTCGTTGGCGGACTGATCGGCCTGGTTGTTCAGCCAGCTATGGAGCAGTTCATAGAGTCGGTCCGCGATGGGACACTCGATTTTACACTCACCAAGCCGGAGGACGCGCAGCTTACCACCAGTATCAAACGGATAGAAATCTGGAAGTTGATTGATATTGTGCTAGGTCTAGCCGTGCTGGTCATTGCGTTAATTAGGTTGGGTGAAAATGTGGGAGCATGGCAGGCTGGAGCGTTTGTCCTGATGCTAACGGCGGGTGGAGTTATAGTCTACAGCTTCTTTCTGATTCTAGCCACGCTTTCGTTCTGGTTGGTACGAGTGGAAAACATTCTGATGATATTCCAGAGCATGTACGAAGCCGGTCGTTGGCCTATAAGCCTATATCCGGGATGGCTACGCTACGGGCTTACCTTTATCATACCGGTTGCTTTTGCTACCACAGTGCCTGCCGAAGCTCTCACCGGCCGCCTTACTTGGCAGACTCTACTGGTTGCTGTGGTATTGGCGATTCTCTTGTTTGCGGCTTCGCGAGCATTTTGGCGAGTTGGGCTGCGGCGCTATTCTGGTGCGTCGGCGTGACTTCAATCGTACGAAAGTAAATTTTTTACAACGGTAATTCGGCCAATCACACAGGGCGCCATTTTTTGATATTAGCGTTTATCGCCCTGTCATTAAGAACCACAGGGCTTGGAGCGGCTTCAGTTTGATGAATGGCGGGGGTACTTCCAGCTGGATTTTCTCGGCTATGGGGAAGGTGTTGATTTTGTCAACCTCCGGTTTCAGGCGGTCTATCTCCTCGATATTGTTTTTCGACAGCAGGTCATCAATACGGCGTGCCATCTCCCAGGCGGCTTTGAGGCGCTGGTCACTTATTTTGGCTAACCGTTCAGGTATGATTCCATATTTCAGCCTGAGTTGATTCAGGCGCAATATGGCTTCGTATGATGTGTCCACAATCTGCTGGCGTGTCATCCAGTCCGTCTCATAGTTGAGGGAATATTTCCAGCTCGGCGATGCCAGCGCCTGACGGTGCTCTTTCAACGTCCGGAACAGGACGTGGTAGCCGTAGCGCTCGGGGTGCTCGAAGCCCAGGCTGCCCGGGTCGAGGAACGGCGCCAGCGGGGAGGTAAACATGGAGAGCCGCTTATCTCCACGAAATCTTTCAAGTAAATGCTGGCAATAGTCGGTTGTTTCAAGTGCTGACTGCGGAGTCTGTTTCGGCAGCCCAATCATGAAGAACACATCCAGCCGCCTGCAGCCGACATCAAGGGCATCACCCAGCGTCTGCTCTAATTCTTCGCTGGAATAGGGTCTGCCGATGACTTTCCTTATTTCAGGGTCGTGGGATTCGGGAGAAATCTCCAGGCAGAAGTCAGGGCAGGCCAGGCTCATACGGCGCAGAAAGTCCTTTGAAGCCGGATAGAATAGCTCTAGTATGAACTGATTTTTTACCTTGTTCTTCTGAAGCAAGCTCAGGACCTGGCTGGCGTAGTCTTCTCCTGCCTGGCGCAGGTCGCCGAGTATGAAGATGGGGCCGTTGCTGAAGCGCGAGATTTGTCTGACGTCTCGAACTACCGCTTCCGGAGAACGGAAAACCGGCTTGCCCCGGCTATAGCACTCGCGGAAGGCTGCGGCAGAGCCGCCGCAGATAACGCAGTTCTCGGTACAGCCGCGGCAGGTAAGCACCGCCGTAATGGGATAGCGAAGCCAGTCCTTTACCGGTGTGTAGCTGATAAGGTCACGGTACCTGAGCACAGACCGGATTACATTTCCGTAATAGTTGACCATGACATCGTTTATGTCGGTGGGGATGTGGGAGAAGGGGTTTTCTTGTATCTTGCCCTGAGTGTCTTTCCAAGCGAGATTGGGTATTTTCCCGAGATTTCCTTTATGCCTTATGATGCAGTCCATTAGCTGGCGGAAGGGTTCTTCCGTGGAGTCTCCCCTGAGCACGTAGTCTATCTCGGGGTATTCAAGCAGCTCTTTGTAGAAGTAGGTGGAGGAGAAGCCGCCGAATATCAACTTTGCCTCAGGATGCCATTTTTTGACTATCTTCGCTATCTCAATCGAGCCGTGGCAGTGCACCATCCAGTGTAAGTCGATGCCGAAGACCGGTGCCTCTAGGCGCTTAATGAATGCTTCGGCATCGAATTTCCTGTCCCTCAGCATGCGCACGGCGAGGTTTACGATACGCACTCGATAGCCGGCGCGTCCCAGATATTCGGCGATGCTGGTAAGCCCGATGGGGTACATCTCGAAGACGTAGGAGGGTGGAATCAGGTCGCTGACCGGACCGTAGAGTATGGTCTTCTTGCGGAAATCATAAACGCTGGGGGCGTGCAGTAGAATCAGGTCGGTTGACATGGTTATTTCTTAGATGGCAATCCTACAGCTTTGCTATATCAAAAATCAAAAGCAGCCCCGAGGCTTTAGCCTCGGGAGCCCGACCCTAAAGGGTCGGGGCTACATCTTCTAGTCGAAGATTAAAAGTTAAAAGTTAAAATGACAAGTTAAAATGCGAAAATATTCTCAGAAGGTTCCTGACAGAATATAGCCGATGCCTAGCAGCAACTGGGTTATCAGGATGACCAGGACGTTGTTTGCCGTAGCCGGCATCAGCTTGCTTTCGTCTTGATATTTCAAGGCACCTTGAATAGCCCTGACGGCCAAGGGGAGCGTTAGCAGGGCTATGAGGCAGAAAATCGGCATTAGCCCCGCTGCCACCCAGGCGACTATCCACAAATAGACTATGCCGGTTAGCGTTGAATAGACTATGCTCGCCTCCCTCTTGCCCATGGTTATGGGCAGGGTTTTTCTGCCTGCTGTTTTGTCGGCTTCAGCATCGGGGAATTCGTTAAGCAATAACAGGTTGTGCACCAATATACCGGAGGGGATTGAAGCCACAATGGCGGGGATAGTGTATTCGCCTGTCTGAATGAAGTAAGCTCCCAGAACCGGCAGAGTCCCCAGCCCGACCCCCGGGGCCCATTCAGGCCAGCCCAGCCTGGTCAGTAGCGGCGTGTAGAGTAGAATACATACAGCAGCTATAACGAGCAGCGGCAGCAGTAGCCAGCCGCTGACCAGCACGAAGTAGATACCTATGGGCACTGCCAGCAGGAAGCAGGCTAAACCGAACCAGAAGACGTGCTCAGGCTTTAGAGATGCATCGGGGAGAAGACCGCTGCCACCGCTGAATGGTGTCCTTCTGGTCTTCAGGTCTATGCCGCTTTTGTAGTCGTAGTAATCGTTGAGGACATTGACACTGATGTGACACAGAAGCAGGCCGATAAAAGCCAGCACAGCGTGGCCGAGATGGAAGGCGCCATCGTACCAGGCCATACAGGTGCCGAGGAAAGCCAATACTACGGAGAGGAGCAAAAATTGCGGCCTGGTCTCGAGGAACCAAACTTTCAGCTTCATTGAAGTTTTGAGTATAGCAGACAGGCGAAGGCTGTGTCTAGAGCGGTGGCTACGTATTTGTCGTTGTCAGGAGCCACGAGGCTTTAGCCTCGTGACCCCCCGACCTTAAAAGGTCGGGGCTACTTTGGTGGTAAACTAAGTCCCTGTCCCTACATTTGCCTTTTTCTTGCTGAATCCGAAGATATATATTATCTCCAGGATTGCCAGTGTGTTAAATATAAAAATACAAACGAACCAGGCTAGATGTTTGTTGCCGGCAGCCCTCCACAGAGCCACGCCTTTCCACGGTAGAGTCCAGGCGAGTAGTAAAATGACAAACCATGTTAGCCAAAGCGGTGTCGGACATAAACTACATAAAGGCATCTTTATCCCTCCTTAGTTGACGGTCTTCAGTCCGCGTATTATTGTTCCATGCCAGTCTCTGAATTCAGGCTGCTTCATATTCGTAATGAAGTCTTCCAATTGCTTAACACCGTTCTCGAATTCGCTCTGGGGTATGAGGTAGTAGGTAGAGACATATTTGTCCTTTACTTTCTGCAGATATTCATAGTCTATCGGTATGTTCTCGACAATCACCTCTTCGTGTTTAATATCCTTCAAACCCAGAGAACCTAAAAGGTAATCTATTTGGTGAATATCCGGAAATCTGCCTCTATCGATATCTATGTAGCTGGGGAAAAAAACCTTGATAACCGGATGCTGATTTTCGATTTGCTTATGGCTGGAGGTTAAAAGAACCAGGACGCCGTCATGTAACACGCGATAACATTCCGAAAGCAGGAATGCCAGGTTTTTTATTTGATGAATAACATAAGCTACAATTACGGTATCAAAAGAACTGTCGCGGAAAGGCAATCGCTGGTTGTCGATATCGGCACAGATAACTTCAAGAGATTTGCCCTTGGCTACCTTCAACATATCAAACGACGCATCTACACCGATGACATCAGCCTTTATCGCCTTCCGCAGTTGCGAAGATATATTTCCCGTGCCACAGCCGAGGTCTAAAACCTTCTTTCCCTGGCTAATACTCCCCAGCGCAATAATCTTTTTTATCAGGCTCTCCGGGTAAGAACGATAGTCATCGTATGTCTTTGAAATATCGGTATAGTTGACCTCCATGCGATTACCCAGAGGCGAGTTTTACAGGTTAATGTTAGAATACTTTCTCCACGGCCTGGCAACCGTCTTATTTTCCAGAACATCCAGGGCTCTATTTATCATCTTTCTGGTATCGCTGGGCATGATGACATCGTCGATATAGCCTCGCTCCGCTCCCTGGTAGGGGTTCTCGTAGAGCTCTCCATATTCCTGTATTCGTTTGTCTCTCATCTCTTTGGGGTTTTCTGCCTCTTTTATCTCCTTGGCGAAAATGACGCTGGCTGCAGTCGCAGCTCCGACAATGGTAACCTGTGCTGTTGGCCAGGCGAAGACCAGGTCAGCGCCGATGGATTTATCCAACATCCCATAATGGGCACCGGCGTAAGACTTTCTAACGATGATTGAGACCAGGGGTACGGTGGCATCGGCCCAGGCGTAAAGCAGCTTGGCGCCATGACGCAGAATACCTTTCCAGTCCTGCTCAGAACCTATCATATACCCGGGGCAGTCCTGAAAGCTGAGCACCGGGATATTAAACAGGTCGCAGAACCTTATGAACCTAGCCATTTTATCCGATGCGTCTACGTCGATAACGCCGCCGATGTAGTTTGGCTGGTTGGCTACGATACCGACTGAACGTCCATTGAATCGAGCGAAGCCGATTATGCAGTTCCGGGCGTAATCTTTCAATAACTCAAAAAAGTGACCATCATCGACTACTGGCGTAATTACCTTAAGCATGTCGAAGGGCTGGGCTGGACTGTCGGGAATGATGGTGTCTAGCTCTGGGATTGTTCTATCCGGGTCGTCACTTGTCTCGATTCGAGGTGGCTTTTCGTTGTTATTCGATGGGAGGTTATTCGAGGGGAGAAAGGATAAAAGATGTTTGCACATGTCCAGTGCTTCCTGGTCGTTTTCAGCTACGAGGTGGGTCTGACCTGACTTAATGGCATGAGCTTTCCAGCCGGAAAGCTCCTCGAGGCTGATTTCCTCTCCGGTTTGAGTTTTTACGAAGGCGGGACCGGCGATGCCCATAAAGCCGGTATGGCGGCATTGGATGAGGAAATCTTGCATTACGGGATGATAAGCCTGCCCGCCCAAGCATGGCCCCATGAGCAGAGATATTTGAGGCACTATTCCGGAAGCCAGAATTTGAGACCTGAATAGCCAACCATAAGCCTCAAGTGTATCCATCCCTTCCTGAAGTCGGGCTCCACCCGAATCGTTCATGCTTATGCACGGCCAGCCCATGTCTTTGGCAAATTCAAGGGCTCGGGTAAATTTCTTGCCGTGATATTCGCCGAAAGTCCCTGCCATGGCAGTAAAGTCCTCCGCTATAGCGACAACAGGTCTGCCATTTACTTTACCATAGCCGGTTATTACTCCTTCAGCTGGCACCTCCCTTTTGTCCATGCCGAAATTTGTGGTCCGGTGCTTAACGAAAAGACCTATTTCAGTGAAAGTGCCTGGGTCAAAGAAATAGTCAACCCTTTCGCGGGCTGACCACTGTCCGGCTTCATGCCGCTTTTCAATAGCTTTTGGACCCCCCATCTGCTTTATTTTTTCCCGTTTAGCCTTATATTTCTCAATTGATTCTTGGGTCTTGCCCATTCATTGCCTCCTTTTGCAGTTGAATTCCTTTTGAGATACTCCTCAAATAAACCGGGTGTAGATATAGTAAAATCAGAGCCCCATCCCTTGAGCTACTACCTCGCGGTAGAAATCAGCACCGCCAAAGCTGAGTTCACAGGCCTTGAGATAGCGGGTGTAATAGTGCAGGTCATATTCTATGGCGACGCCGATGGCGCCGTGAATCTGATGTGCCAAGCTCATGATTCGTTCACCAGCTTGTATCGCCCAGGCTCTGGCCATAGCGACTTCTTCAGCACAGGGAAGGCCCTCGCTTAGCTTCCACGCAGCCTGGTAGGCGCTAAGCCTCATACCCTCGACATCGGTTAACATATCTGCGCAGTAGTGCTGGATGATTTGAAAACTCCCTATCGGACGGTCAAATTGCTTTCTTTCTTTGGCATAGTCTACAGTCATGTCGAGCACCTGTTGGGCCATACCAAGCATGTGGAAACAATTGGCCAGCACGGCTCGGTCGATTACCCTATTTATATCGCTCCAGCTCTGATTAAGCTTACCCAGCATGTTCTCCTTGGGCACCTTTGCTCCCTTGAAGACTACCTCACACAGCTTGCCGGCCATGGTCTTCAGTACCGTATGACTTATGCCCGGTTGTTTCGTCTCCACTATGAATGTGGTTAAACCTTTCTCCGGCTTGGCTTTATCATCGGTTCGAGCAACGCAGAGTATATAGTCTACCACGTGGGCATCGGGGACAAAAAGCTTGGTGCCGCTTATAACCCAGCCGTCTCCATCAGTAACGGCCTTAGCCTTGATTGAGGCAGCGTTATAACCGCCGCTTGCTTCTGTCAGGGCCAGTGTGAAGATTGCCTTTCCCTGAGCTATTCGGGGGAGATGTTCTTGTTTCTGTGCTTCAGTTCCGACATCAAGGATGGGAAACCCGCCAAGAACTACCGTGGAGAAGTATGGGCCGGGCATACAGGCTTTTCCCATCTCCTCCAGCAGCACTGCCAGATCGAGAAAAGTCATCCCGGTTCCGCCGTACTTCTCCGGGAAAGGCAGTCCCATCCAGCCAAGCTCAGCCATTTCCTTCCATATCTCCGGTGAGTAGCCCGGCTCGCTTTCCTCCACCTCTTTTACCACCTTTTTAGGGAATTTGCTTGCCAGGAAATCTCGAGCGAATTTTCGTAATATTTCCTGCTCTTCTGTGAAGGACAAGTTCATTAGCTATCTTCCTTTCTGGATTTTGTGGTGATTTTTAAGCTCACCCTGCGGGCAAGCCCAGTTTACGCAAGGCCAGGATGTTCTTCAGAACCTCCGTTGTCCCAGCCTGAAGGCTATACCCCTTGGAGGAGAGGTATGAATGATAAGCCATCCCATTCAGCTTCGTCCATTTGGAGTGAGGTGCTAGCTGCCCGTAAGGCCCCAAGATTTCCAGAGCTGTGTTAGCTAAGCGCTGCTCAAAAGTGGTGGCGAAGGCTTTGGACATGGCTGCTTCCCATTCTGGGGCGCGTCCTTCATCTATGACTAAGGCCACCCGATACATAAAGAGGCGTCCTATGTCAAACTCTATTTTTAGCTGTGCCAGCTTATTGCGGATTACCGAATCCTGGCATAGTGGCTTGCCGTCTCGCTTGGTCTCCTTAGCGAACTGAATAATGCCTTCAAAGACCGGGTAGTTGGCCATAACCCGTTCCATGCCGCTTCTCTCGTAGGCTAGTTGCTCCATCACCTGGCGCCAGCCATTGTTCTCTTTCCCTATCAGACATTCTTTGGGAACGTGGACATTTTCGAAGAAAACCTCATTCCAGGCCTCGTTTCCAGTGATGTCGATTATAGGGCTGGTGGTGATCCCAGGTAGGTCTTTGGGGATGATGAATTCGCTGAGGCCCTGGTGCTTGGCCACACTGGGGTCGGTTCGTGCCAGCAGGTAGAGATAGTTCATATGCTTGCCGCCACTGGTCCAGGTCTTCTGACCATTAATCACATAGTGGTCGTCCTTCTTGGTTGCCTGGGTTTTCAATGATGCCAGGTCGCACCCGGCTTCAGGCTCGCTCATCCCCAAGCCGACGTACATCTCTCCCCTCATTATCTTGGGAAGGATCTCTCTCTTCTGCTGCTCGGTTCCGTGCTTAAGGACGGAGCCGCCTATCTGGCGGTCGGCGAACCAGTGACAGGCTGCCGGAGCCCCGTATCTTAGCATTTCCTCGGTTAGGATTAATCGGTCAAAGGCGCATCGTCCTTGTCCTCCATACTCCTTGGGCCAGGTAAGGCCAATCCAGCCCTTGGCTGCCACGCGCTTGGTAAACTCGGGGTCATAAGCCATAATCCAGGAATCAATTGATGGCTCCCACAGTCCTTGCTTCCTTTCACCTTCGAGGAAATCGCGGATTTCTTTTCTGAATTTTTCCTGCTCCTCGGTAAGCCGGAAATCCATCTTTACCCCCTTTAAACTTGAAATTTGCTCTCTCTATCAGAGAGCTTTTTCAGGACTTTAGTAGTATAGACTACCGACGCCAGTATATCAAGCTTGTGTTAGCTGGTGTATAGTCTGTGCCAGTCTCTCTTTTCGGCTTGAGATGGCTATCCGATTAAGGTATTATTGGCAAGAGAGGGCAGGAAATCACATGGAGGTAATTCCGGCTGTTGACATTAAGGGCGGCAAATGTGTGCGGTTGTATCAGGGCGATTACAACAGGGAGACCGTTTTCTCTGAAGACCCGGTAGCTGCGGCTCTTAACTGGCAGGCTCAGGGGGCTGGTCGGCTGCACTTGGTTGACCTGGACGGAGCTGCCGGTGGTGAGTTGCGTAATATTGCTGTTGTCGAGGCTATGGTAAAGCGGGTTGGCTTACCCGTGCAACTGGGCGGCGGTATAAGGGATGAAGCTACAGTGGCAAAGCTGCTAGCCATCGGGATAAACCGGGTAATTCTGGGGACGGCGGCGGTGGAAAATTCAAAGCTAGTAGAGAAGTTATGCCGAAAATATGGCGAGGCTATAGCGGTCGGCATAGATGCCCGCGATGGGCATGTAGCTACTCATGGTTGGGTGAAGGGGACGGAAATTAAGGCTTTGAAGTTTGGCCTTCAGATGGCGGCTATCGGAGTGAGACGTATTATTTATACCGATATAAAACGCGATGGCACTTTGACCGAGCCGGATTTTGAAGCCATAGCCGAGATGGTCAAAGGTGTAAATCTGCCTATAATTGCTGCCGGTGGCATTTCGGCATTGGGTCACCTGAAGAAACTTAAAGAGCTTGGAGTAGAGGGGGCTATTGTGGGCAAGGCGCTTTACACCGGTGATATAAACCTAAAAGAGGCTCTGACATTGGGGTTGTGAGAAAGCAGACTGACCTGTCCGAAAAATGAGGTGATGATATGTTGAAATTCAATGACAAAGGTCTAATTCCGGTCATAATTCAAGATGTTGATAGCGGTGAGGTGCTGATGTTGGGTTATGCTGATAAGGAAGCTCTGCAGCGGACGCTGGATAGCGGCGAAGTCTGGTTCTACAGCCGCAGCCGGCAGGAATTATGGCACAAAGGGGCTACCTCAGGCAGCATTCTGAAGGTGCAATCTATGGCTAAGGACTGTGACAGCGATACTATACTGATCCGGGCTAAGCCAGCCGGCCCGGTATGTCATACGGGTAACTGGAGCTGCTTCTTCCAGAAGTTTGATAAGAAAGATATAGGCTAAGCTTGATTGTTATAGATTAATGGCTCGCTGCTATCGGCTTCGATGACCTTCTTCAAGGCTGACAAGGCTGTTTCCAGTTGGCTGTCGTTTGGTTCTCCCGTGGTCATGGCCTGTAATCGAAGGCCTGGGATGAGTAGGCCGCGTACTAGCCAGTTCTGGCTGTGGGCAGCTCCGAAGCGGACAAATTCATAGCCGAGGGCGGCGATGACAGGGATGAGAACGATGCGGGACAGTATGCCCAGCCACAGTGGCGGACGACCGAGCAGGGCGAAGACAATTATAGAGATAACCAGAACTGCCAGCAGGAAGCTGGTACCGCAGCGGGTATGGGCGGTAGAGTAGTTTTTGACGCAGTCCAGTTCCAGTGGCATTCCAGCTTCGTAGGCGTTGACCACCTTGTGTTCGGCGCCGTGATAGGCGAAGACTCTCTTTATATCGGGCATCAGACTTATCAGCTTCAAGTAGGCGATAAAGATGATGATGCGTACGATGCCCTCAATGATGTTGCAGATTAAGGCTGAGGCAATATATGGGTAGACTAGATAGCGGGTGAGCAGCAAGGGGACGATAAAGAATAGGCCTACGGCGAAGGCAACAGCGATAGCCACGCCTCCCCACAGCAGTGTCGGGGATATGCCTTTTTCGTCTTCCTCGGCTGCGGCAACCTTGGCGGAGTGAAGTATGGCTTGAGTGCCGAGGGCTAGAGTCTCGATAAGTACGATTATGCCCCTGATGAAGGGCCAGTTTCTCAGGTGACCTTTGTAAATACTGGCAAGTGGCTGGCTGGTTACATTTATCTCACCATCGGGACAGCGGACGGCGACAGCCACATTTTCCCGTCCCCGCATCATCACGCCTTCGATTACCGCTTGCCCACCGTAATAGAATGGTTTTGAGTTTGCCATCATCAGCAGCGGACAGAACTTCAGGTCTAGTCGGTCATCTTGTAGCGGCGTTTGAAGCGTTCCACCCTGCCTGCTGTATCAACTATCTTCTGCTCGCCGGTGAAGAATGGATGGCATTTGCTGCATAGCTCCACTTTAAGCACCTTCCTGGTGGAGCCGGTGGTGAAGGTATTGCCACAGGAGCAGATGACCTTAGCATCGTTATAGTATTCAGGATGTATTTTAGCCTTCATTTCGCTTGCTCTGCATAAACGCTGGCTTTTTTTCGGTCCTTGGTTGCCGGTTCGTATTTGACGGTGCCGTCAATCAGGGCGAACAGAGTATGGTCTCTGCCTATGCCGACGTTGTTGCCGGGATAAATGCGAGTTCCGCGCTGTCTGACCAATATGGTCCCGGCGTGAACCTGCTGACCGGCGTATCTTTTCACACCCAGCCGCTTGGACTGGCTGTCACGTCCGTAACGTGTGCTGCCTCCGCCCTTCTTGTGTGCCATTAGCTCTTACCTCCAGCTGTTACCTTTTTCTTTCGAGTTTTCTTCGGAGTTGCCTCCTCGCCGGGCTTTATGATTTCCTTGATTTCCAATGTGGCGTAAAGCTGCCGATGGCCTTTCTTCCGGCGGTAGCGCACCTTGGGTTTATACTTAAAAACGATAATCTTGTCGCCTTTGTGTTCACCGAGACAGGTGGCGATTACTTTGGCGCCATCGATGTTCGGGCTGCCGATGATGGTGTCTTCACCATCGGCGATAAGCAGCACTCGGGAAAGCTCGACAGCTTCGCCCTCGGCAACTGCCAGGCGGTCGACATCGACCTTTTGCCCCGGAGCTACTTTGTATTGCTTGCCACCGGTTTCGACTATAGCGTAATTTTGTGTCATTTTCAAAAACGGAACTTACTTTACCAGATTGGATGGCTTAATGTCAAATTCGGCCTCACATATCTTTGGGTTTTGAGTCGCTATTTTGCATTTTGTTAGCTGGCCACATTTTAGCGGTTTGTGTTCATAGCCGTTAGCTAGGGTAATTACCCGTCTAGGTCTTGATTCGAGGGTTCGCTGAGGCTCGAATCCGTTTGATAGGGAGAGGGGAATAGTGATGGCGGGTTAAAGTTGCTACTTACACGTGCCTCTTGCAAGTACAAGGTAATTCTCACCGCACAAGCTGATGTGCTATAGTTACAAGGGGGGTGAGTTATGTGTTACTTGCTTGGTATTGTTCTAAGCTTCGTAGGGGCTGTGCTTATCGCGTTATGGGGCTTTAGCTTCCGGACGGAGAATGAGCATTTGGCATTCAGCCCTGAACTGGCAAAGGTATTCATACCACTTGGTAGAGTAGGGTTTGTCCTATTCAGTCTGGGTTTCTTGCTCCAGTTAATTCACGAGTGCTGCTTGCTTTCCTAGTTAGCATCGATAGCATTACTGCCGACAGAGTTAGTCAAGTGGAGCAAAGTGGCTTGTAAACATTAGGGTGAATTGTTCATCACTAATGGTACGTGATATATTATGGCTTGAAGTGAAAAGGAGGTGATGATGAGAGTCATGGACAAGAGAACGGTATTGACCTGTTTTGGTCTGGCAACTGCAATCGTGTTGGCTGCACTAGCTTCTGGTTGTGCCACGGATGTGAATCCTCCGGTGATTAAACAGTACAAGATGCCCGAATGGGCAGTAGAAGATGAGAATATTGACTTAAGCGTTAGTACTGCTGACGACAGAGGAATAAAAGAAATTTATGTTCAATTTGATTTTGGAGACAAGATATCGTTGACAAAAGTGGACAGCAAGAAAAACGGTGAAGAGGTGGCCAATTGGGAAGCCAGTTTCAAGCTATCCCCTAAAGATTACTCGTATAGTATAGTAGCTAAAGATACAGCCAATGAAAGCAAGAAAGACGGTAAGATTGCCGTTTATCCAAAAGATGCTGATGGGGACGGAATAAGCTATAGATATGAAATTAAATACGGACTTGACCCTAACAAAAAGAATCCTATTAGCATGTATCTTTTGGACAACAATCTGGGTGTTTACATTCCTGTTTTTACATATCTGGAAAGTGATGAAGCAATGGATTCTAATGAGAAGTCTTTCATTGATTTAGTAATTGAATATCATCCTGAGATAAGCCAGTCCCTTCTAGGATTTTATGGTGAAATCGCAAAATTGCCAGACCTAAGAACAATAGAGGAAAAAGACGTTGAAGCTATAGAAGACATACTCGTGTTGGCAATCAAACAAGAACATAAGGACGCCTTTGAATCAATGCTTAATGAAGGCATTCCGGATAAGAGAAAATACTGTTCACCGTTAGAAGCTTTGTTATGGATTGCCTATGATAAGGAATTCGATAATCCTGCTGATAATCCTCTAAGTAATTATTCTGTTAATAAATTGATAAACGATGCTTGGCGCAATACAACTATATCTCAGAAATATTCCTCGGAAAGATGGCAATACTTTGAAGAGGTTGTTGATAGATTGAACTCGCCGCAATTGGTGGCTGCTTACTGTATAGACAATTTCCCCTACGACTTTACTAAAATAAATGATTTTATAGCCACAGGTCGCCCCCAACCAATATGGAGCCCAGAAGAAACTTTCACTAAAAAGAAGGGGGCATGTATGGACCAATCCACATTTGTGTGTTATTGTCTTAGCGAGGGTGGTTACAACACTGATGATTTTAGTATTAACAAAGATGATGGAGTTTGCATATTCACTGCAGGTCCTCGTGATAACCCCTTAATGCATTTCACTTGTCTGTATACTGAAGGTGGTAACTTCTATGTAATAGACGTTGGAACAGAACTTGTTCGAGGGATTAAGGGACCGTTGAAGACGTTGGAACAAGCTGCGGATGTTACATTTCCGAGATGGGGCGGATATGCGCTATTTTGTACGGGTGAAACGGTAATCAAATAAAAATTGCACTTTCCTGTGTCATTTCAATAACCTCACCCCGTTTGACAACGAGCTTTGTTATTGAGTTTTCAGGCGTTGCATCGAGTCAAACATGGTGGAGAAAGTAACAATTGTCTTTCGTTTACCACTGTACGATTGCCTGTTTTGTTACTTCCGAAGCCATTAGTAAATCAGTCTAGAGTGCACTCTATTGCATTTTATTCTTCGTTTGACACTGTATCTGGCTTTTGTTAAACTGCCATTGAGGTGGCGAAGGAATCAGCCAAGACCTTGCCTGCTGAGACTTCAACGGGCTTGGTCGAGGTTTTTACCGGCGACGGCAAAGGCAAAACATTAGCAGCTCTGGGGGTAGCTCTTCGTGCTCTGGGACATGGTCTACGCGTCTACATCGTTTTCTTCATGAAGGGCGATTTTCCCTACGGAGAGCAAAAAATCCTATCTGAACTATCCAATTGTACTGTTGAAAGGTTCGGATTTCGGGATTTTGTTGACCCGGCTAATGTTAAACCGGAGGAAAAAGAAGAAGCTCGAAAAGCACTGGAAGCTGGCCGAAAAGCTATGCTCAGCCCGAAATACGATGTAGTCATTCTCGATGAGGTAAACGTGGCTGTTGCCTGGAAGCTGATTGACTTGGATGATGTCATAAAATTGATACATGACAAGCCGGAAAACGTAGAGCTTGTTCTTACCGGCCGCTACGCCGACCCGAAGCTAATTAAGCTGGCTGATTTAGTCACCGACATGGTTAAGGTGAAACATCCGTATGATAAGGGGATATTGTCCCGCAAGGGCATTGATTACTGAGATGTAGGAACAGGTCTGGGGGAGCGATTTTAGTGTCAGGGCAAGAAAAAAAGGATAAACTGGAAAAAGAAGCCAGCCGGTGGCATGCCCGGGCTCAAAGTTTTGAGGAAAGGCAAGACTCTTTTATCACCGCCTCCGGTGTTCCCGTTGAATGCCTGTATACACCTATCGACATTGATTTAGACTACATTCGAGACCTGGGTTTTCCCGGCGAGTATCCGTATACCCGCGGTGTCCACTACACCGGCTATAGAGGCAAGCTGTGGACGATGCGTATGTTTGCCGGCTTCGGCTGTGCCGAGGAAACAAACGCCCGCTACAAGTACCTCCTGGGGCATGGGGAAACGGGACTGAGCGTTGCCTTCGACTTCCCGACTCTGAATGGTTACGATAGCGACGCCACTGAAGCTAAGGGGGAATTCGGCAAGTGCGGCGTGGCTGTTTCTTCCCTGGCTGACATGGAGATATTGTTTGACGGCATTCCGGTTGATGAAATAACCACCTCAATGACGATAAATGGGCCGGCGGCGGTTATCTGGGCTATGTATCTGGCTAACGCCCAGAAACGAGGCATTCCTCTGGATAAGGTGGGTGGCACTATACAGAACGATATACTGAAAGAATATATGGCGCAGAATGCTTTTATCTTTCCGCCAAAGCCGTCCATCCGGCTTATCGCTGATACGTTTGAATTCGGCATGAAACATGCCCCGCGCTGGAATACCATCAGTATCAGCGGTTATCACATCCGCGAAGCCGGTGCCACCGCCGTTCAGGAGCTGGCCTTCACCTTAGCTGACGGTCTTGCCTATGTCCAGGCGGGCATCGACCGCGGGCTGAAGGTGGATGAGTTTGCTCCCAGGCTCAGCTTTTTCTTCAACTGTCATAACGATTTCTTCGAGGAGATTGCCAAGTTCCGTGCTGCTCGCCGCATCTGGGCAAGGGAGATGAAAGAGCGGTTCAACGGCGGTGAACGCTCTCAATGGCTCCGCTTCCATACTCAGACAGCCGGCTGCTCGTTAGCTGCCCAACAGCCCGAAAATAACATTGTCCGTACCACCATTCAAGCTCTGGCTGCTGTGCTTGGCGGGACTCAATCCTTGCACACTAATTCCATGGACGAAGCCCTGGCTCTGCCCTCGGAAAAAGCGGTGACCATTGCCTTGCGCACTCAGCAGATTATCGCCCACGAAAGCGGAGTAGCTAACACAATCGACCCTCTCGGAGGCAGTTATTTCGTGGAGTACCTGACCGATAAAACAGAGAAGGCTGTCTATGACTATTTTGCCAGGATCGATTCGCTGGGAGGTGTTATACCGGCTATGGAAGCGGGCTTCTTTCACAGGGAAATAGCCGACTCAGCTTATCGCTACCAGCAGGAGATAGATAGCAAGAAGCGCATTATTGTCGGCGTCAATGAATATGTCATCGATGAGCCGATAACCATTCCCATATTGGAAATGGATAAAGAAGGCGAGAGGCGACAACTGGAGCGGCTCAGCCGGCTGCGCCGGGAAAGGGATAATGAGACGGTCTCGATAAAGCTCGAGGCCTTGCGTCAGGCTGCAGAAGGCAACGAAAATCTCATGCCTTATATTCTGGATGCAGTAAGCGCCTATGCCACTTTAGGCGAAGTCTGCGGCGTGCTGCGCAAGGTCTTCGGGGAATACCGGCTGCCAGCACTGGTGTGATATAAAAGTCAAATATCAAAATATAAACTAAATAAAAGGGGGGACAAAATGAAACTAACTCTAAGCGTCATCAAGGCTGACATCGGTGGTTATGTTGGCCACTCCAGCTCGCATCCGGAGGTGCTGGATAAAGCCGAGAAGTGTATAGCAGCGGCTAAGAAGTCGGGGCTGCTCATCGACTATCATGTCACCAGATGTGGTGATGACCTCCAGCTGATAATGACTCACCAGCGGGGAGAAGAGGATGAGAAAATCCACAAGTTGGCCTGGGATACCTTTGTTGACTGCACCAAATTAGCCAAGAAGCTGAAGCTGCATGGTGCCGGTCAGGACATGCTGGCTGATGCCTTTTCCGGCAACGTCAAAGGCATGGGGCCCGGGGTGGCTGAGATGGAAATAGATGAGCGAGAGGCTGAAACCATCATCATATTTATGGCGGACAAAACCGCCTCAGGTGCCTGGAACTTGCCCCTGTACAAAATTTTTGCCGACCCATTCAACACCATCGGTCTGGTTATAGCTGGCAATATGCATGGCGGCTTCTCTTTCGAGGTTCATGATGTAAAAGGGCACAAGAAGATAGTCTTCAATGCACCCGAAGAAATCTATGATATGCTCGTTTTTATAGGCGCACCCGGCCGCTTTTGCGTTAAAGCGGTGTACCATCGGGAGAGCGGTGACATAGCAGCGGTCTCTTCCACTCAGCGCTTGTCTATGATGGCTGGGAGGTATGTGGGCAAAGATGACCCGGTGTGTATTGTTCGCGCTCAAGGGCATTTCCCGGCAGTGGGGGAGGTTCTTGAGCCTTTTGCTCATTCCCACATTGTGGAAGGCTGGATGAGAGGCTCGCATAACGGCCCGCTGATGCCTGTGGCGGTGAGGGAGAGCAATCCCACCCGTTTTGATGGTCCACCCAGGGTTATTGCTGCTGGTTTCCAGCTTGCAGGTGGCAAATTGGTTGGGCCACTCGATATGTTCGATGACCCGGCTTTCGATAATGCCCGTCAAGAGGCCAGAGATATTGCTGATATGCTACGCCTTCATGGGCCTTTCGAGCCTCACCGTCTGCCGCTGGAAGAAATGGAATACACCACCATGCCCCAGGTGATGAAAAAGCTTGAAAAAAGGTTCAAAAAGATTTAGACGGTCGGAAATGCCCAAGTTACTTATGGCTACCACTAATCGAGGCAAACTCCTTGAATATTACCAGCTACTTAAGGGGTTGCCTTTTGAACTGGTGAGTCCAGCCGATGAGGGTATAGATATAGCTGTGGATGAGAAGAAGAAGACTTTTGAGGAAAATGCCCGATTAAAAGCTGTTACCTATTCCAGATTGAGCGGTCTAGTTACCCTGGCCGACGATTCCGGCCTTGAGGTTGATGCCTTGGGTGGTGGGCCTGGCATCATCTCAGCTCGCTTTGCCGGGGAACAAGCCAGCGATAAGGATAGGATTGAGCATCTTCTAGCCAGACTGAAGGATGTTCCCTGGGAAAAGCGAACGGCTCGTTTCAGATGTGTTATAGCTGTGGCTACACCGGAGGGAGAGACGGAGCTATGTGATGGAGAGTGTCAGGGGTTGGTAGCTTTCGAACCTAAGGGGGAGAACGGGTTTGGCTATGACCCGGTTTTTTACCTGCCGGAATTCGGTAAAACCATAGCTGAACTCCCCTTGGAGACAAAAAACCAGGTTAGCCATCGTGGCAAAGCCGCCCGGAAAGCATATATAATACTAGAGCGACTTGCAGAGAAGGTGAAGACATGACCGGACTTTCCGACCCTTTTAATCGTCCTATTAACTATCTTCGTATCTCGGTGACCGACCGATGCAACCTGCGTTGCATCTATTGCATGCCAGCCGAGGGCATTAGTCTGCTGCCTCACAGTGATATTCTCACCTACGAGGAGATTACCACGATTGTCAGACTGGCTGCGGAGCTGGGCATCAATAAGCTCAGGCTCACCGGCGGTGAGCCGCTGGTCAGAGCCAGACTGCCGGAGCTGGTAGCCATGCTGGCTAGGATAGACACGATTGATGACATCTCATTGACTACCAATGGAGTTCTTCTTAGAAATTATGCCGGTGAGCTTAAAGAAGCTGGCTTAAAACGGGTCAATGTCAGCCTGGACTCCTTAAATCAAGATAAGTTCGAGCGGATAACGCGCCATCGTAAGTTAAGCGATGTTTTGCAGGGCATTGAGGCGGCTAAGGCTTGCGGACTGAATCCAGTCAAAATCAACATGGTGGTCATGCGCGGCATAAATGACGATGAGATTTTAGATTTCGCCAAATTGACCATAACCGAAGGCTGGCATGTACGTTTTATCGAGCTGATGCCATTTGTTACAGATAATCCGCCGGAAGGGCATTCAACCGGCAGGAAGGCTAATAGGCAGTCTCAATTTATGCCGGCTGATGAAATAAAGGAGCGCCTCGATAGTCTGGGGGAACTGAAGCCCTGTCTGCCCATCACCGGCAATGGCCCGGCCAAATACTCTCGTTTTCCTCAAGCTAGTGGCACCATCGGCTTCATCACGCCGGTCAGCCAGCATTTCTGCTTCAGTTGTAACCGCCTTCGACTTACCGCCGAAGGTAAGCTCCGCCCCTGCCTGCTTAGTGACCAGGAGATTGACCTCCGCCAGCCACTGCGCAGCGGTGCTTCAGCGGAAAAATTGAAGCAGGTCATAACAGAAGCTATTCAGAAAAAGCCCAAGGCGCACCAGCTCTCTCGGGGGCGTACTTCTAAGAAACGCCTTATGTCACAGGTGGGAGGTTGATATGAGTTCACCTTCGGATATTCGGATGGTAGACGTAGGGGAGAAGCCGGTTACCAGAAGACAGGCCGAGGCTAAAGGTAAGGTATTGATGCAGGCGACAACTTTGAAGCTGCTCAAACAGGGTAAGCTACCCAAGGGAGATGTACTGGCGGCGGCTCGTGTCGCCGGCATCATGGCGGCCAAAGAGACCCATCGCCTTATCCCACTATGCCACCCGTTGCTTATCGAAGATATCAATGTTGAATTCTCCATAGATGAAAAAAACCCGGCGGTGGAAATCACGGTTATGGTTAAAGGCAGCGGCAAGACCGGCTTCGAGATGGAAGCTTTAACCGCTGTGGCCATAAGCGGCTTGACAATCTACGACATGTGCAAGACCGTAGACCAAACGCTGCGACTGGACAACATCCGCCTCACCAAGAAAAGCGGTGGCAAAAGCGGCAGCATCTCCCTAGAATAAAGTCCGTTGCGGACAGGTCTAAAATCCCACAACTACGTGTTTGTAATCTGGCACAGGTTGTGCACAAACTAATGTAGCCACGACCCTTTAGGGTCGTGCCCGCGAGGCTAAAGCCTCGTGGCTACATGCGTTATGACAGCTCTCTTCTCCCAAGAAAAGCCTAAACAAATGATAAACTGTCCCAAAACCGATTGACTTGCCCCTGCGTGCGGGGTATACTTTTGTCATTACAATTGTTGGGGGGTGTCACATGAAGCTGTCCTGCCTTCAAGAGAATCTTAACAAGGGTTTGAGCATAGTCAGTAGAGCTGTAGCCACGAGAACTACCTTACCTATTACCCAGAATGTCCTGATAGCCACCGACCAGTCCCGTCTTAAGCTAGCCGCCACCAACCTTGAAATAGCCATCAGCTGCTGGGTAGGTGCCAAGATAGAGGAGGAAGGTGCTATTACCATACCTGCCCGGCTTCTCACCGAGTTCATCAGCTCTCTCCCCAACGATAAAATTGATATCGCCCTTACTCAGCGCACCCTTCAACTGAAGTGTGCCCGTTTTGAAGCTCGAATCAATGGCCTTGATGCTCAGGACTTCCCGCCGATTCCCCAGGTCAGCGATGGCCTAGCTACCAAAATTGAGATTGGAGCTTTGAGGGAAGGAATCAGCCAGGTAACCTTTGCTGCTGCTACTGAAGAGTCCCGCCCTGTGCTTACGGGGAACCAACTTGAATTCGATGGAGACAAGCTGGCTCTGGCGGCGGCTGATGGCTTTAGATTAGCTGTACATAATACCTCTCTATTAGAGCCGGTTAAAAATAAAACTGCCATAATCGTGCCGGCGCGAGCTTTGAACGAATTAAGCCGCTTTCTCACCGACCAGGAAGAGCCGGTTGAAATCACGGTAAATCAGCAAAAGAGCCAGATTCTGTTTAAGCTCAAGAACATAGAGATGGTGTCCCAGCTTATCCAGGGCACATTTCCTAACTATTCGCAGCTCATCCCGCAGAGTTATGTTACCCGGGCTGTTATTGATGTGGCTGAGTTTCTGCGAGCTATCAAAATGGCCTCTATTTTCGCCCGCGATGGCAGCGGCATTGTCCGCCTGGTCATCACCCCCGGCGTCGAGCTTACCCCCGGTAAAATGAATATCTCAGCCCGGGCTGAGGAGGTCGGTGACAACGTCAGCGAAATTGATGCCTTGATTGACGGCGAGGCAGCTAAGATTGCATTTAATGCCAAATATCTCTCCGAAGTCCTGTCTGTCCTTCACCAGAAACAGGTTGCCCTGGAAACCACCACTTCTTCCAGCCCCGGCGTCCTCCGCCCTGTGGGCATCGACAACTATGTCCATGTCATCATGCCCATGTTTGTGCAGTGGTAGGCAAGCCAGCCATGTTCCTGGCGAATGTAGCTGCGACCTTTTAAAGTCGCCCGGGGATTGGGTTTGGCGAGGCTAAAGCCTGGAAGATGCGTCAGGCAGAACGCAAATGTTAGGGTGTGCCAGCAGAAAATTTGATGAATTAAGGGATTCTTTATACTCATTAAAAGAGTATATACCAGATAAAAAAGTAATAGCTTCTGGCATAGCAGGACTTACACTTTTAGCCATGTCTGCATGCACGAGTGCTGAACCTGTCCAGCCGCCTGTGCAACCTCCTGTCCAGCCGCCTGTGCAGGCATATACACTCCAAGGCACTGTTTATCACGATTATAACGGTGATGGCATAAGAGAAGAGAACGAGCCTGTCATACCCGGACTTTTAATAGATTTGTACAGTAAGTCATTGCCTGAATATGCTCATGAACATGGTTATGGCGGAATCGAAGTGAAGACCGACTCAAATGGAATTTATAGCGTTCAGGTGGGAAAGGACACATATGAATTATATGTTAAGAATAATGTTCTTGAACACAATGACCAGCCTTACAGATATATTAGTATTTCCAATGCAGAGTTCAGGAGAATCGCTGATGCTTTGGAAATTGAAGTCAACGGTAACATAGAGAAGGATATCGCACTCATGCAAGGTTTCCTGACACTTCCTTTTGGGCCAGATACTAAATTTCTGGGAAAGAACCAATTTGGAATAGAATACTATGTGGATATTGATGATAGGACTGGTTATATAAGAGACTGGAAAGGTGAGACATGCGTGGTACCCCGTGGTAATCTACGTTGCTCTAATAGAGATACTGTAAGGACGTGGGATAAGCATCCAGGAACAGACTTTTTCATGGAGTATAATACGCCAATAGTTGCGGCAGCTCCGGGTGTTGTAATTGCCAAATATTTAATCAGCAATAACTTGCTTTACGGGGTTATAGTACAGCATGAAAGTCCTTACTACGAATATAAAAATATATCAACAGTCTATGGTCATTTGAATACTGTAAATGTAAAAGTAGGGGACAGGGTAAAGAGAGGTGATGTTATAGGCCTGTCTGGAGGAGTAGCATTTGTGATTCCTGAAATTAGTCGTTATCCTAGCAATCCGCATCTACATTTTGAAGTCGCTCTTTTAAATTCATGGACCTCTTCTTCATTTGAAGGTGTTTGGACAGATCCTTATAGAAATATTGCAACTGAAGGTCTACAAACGAAAGGTTTTTGGACAGTCGACAACAATCCACAATATCCAAATTTAAATCAATAACCACCACAAGTTTACCGGCAATTACCGGTAAAGCTGTACTATCTTATTTGATCAATGATGTGTGTATTAATCAGTGCGACCAAATCAGCCATTGTCCCGGCAAAGCTGGTGTGATAGTATTTGGAGCATCGGAGGTTCAACCGCAGTCGCCAGCGTTGGAAGCGACCTATTGACAGACAAGGGGCTATGGGTTATGCTATGCCTTGCAATACGAGGTAGAGCGAGGCTATCTAGCTGGGAGGCAATGGCATAGTGGAGATAATTTATTCTGTATTGCTTATTTTGGCAGCTTTTGGGCTGGGTGCTTGTCCGTTCTCGTTGTGGATTGGAAAGTGGCTGCTAGATAAAGACATAAGGGATTATGGAGACGGCAATCCGGGGGCATTTAATGTACTTCGAGCCGGGGGCCGTGGGGCATTCGCTCTTGCCCTGATACTGGATATAGGAAAAGGTGTTCCTTTTGTAGCTCTGGCGCATTACTACTTTGGACTGCCTGATGCGGTGGTGATGGCGGTGGGGCTGAGCGCTATTTTGGGGCACGCTTTCACTCCGATACTTCGGTTCAATGGAGGCAAGGCACTGGCAGTGATGGGGGGTGTCTTGCTAGCGCTGCCGCAACATGAGATATTTATCTCAGTTGTTATCTTCATGGTCTTAGGTTTTCTGTTGATAGGTGGCGATGGCTGGCGTGGTGATGCCTGGCGGGTGATGTTCGCCACAACAGCCACATTGATTTACTTGGTGGTTGCTAAAGGATTATCATTAGAACCGCTGTTCATGCTGTGTGTGATAGCAATACTGGCGGCGACACACTTTGATGACCTGAAAACTAGGCCAAGATTTAAGGGGAGACTTATTAGCTGGATTCAAGCTAGAAAAACGGCAAACGTAGGCCATCGGTAGCAGGATTGAGAGAATGATTTATCAGTCGATAGTTGCTGTCTTGCTGGTTGTCTTTGCGACTAATCTCATCCTCAATTTGAGAGCACTTAGGAAACCGGACCGTAACAGCAAGATACCCGAGCCAGCGCCTCTAGTTTCGGTGCTTATTCCGGCTCGTAACGAAGAAGAAAATATAGAAACCTGCTTAAAGTCATTGCAGAAACAGGATTACTCGAACTTTGAGATTCTGGTTTTAGACGATAACTCTACAGACCGCACGGCTGAGCTTGTGAGCGCGATGGCAGCTAAAGACGACCATATAAAACTGATAAAAGGTGAACCACTTCCTGAGGGCTGGGCAGGTAAACCGTTTGCCTGCTACCAGCTTGCCGAAAAGGCTGGAGGTTCCTGGCTGCTGTTTATTGATGCCGATACCACACATGCCTCCCACATGCTGCGTAGCACACTGGCACTGGCTATTGAGCTTAAGCTTTCAATGCTTTCTGGATTTCCCCGACAAATGGCCGAATCTTTCCCTGAGAAGATAGCTATGCCGTTAATGTACTTTGTTATCATGAGCTGGATGCCGTTGTGGTGGCTGCATCACTCCATAGGGCGTAGACCATCTTTGACTATTGGTCAATTTATTCTCTTTCCCAGAGAAGAATACTGGCGTATCGGTGGGCATATGGTGGTGAAAGATAAAATACTGGAGGATGTGTGGCTAGGGGTTGAGACGGTTCGGCATGGTGGTCGGCATGTCGCTATCGATTTATCGACAGTGTTCTATTGTCGTATGTACCGGGAAGTGGGGACGATTTGGGAGGGGTTTGTCAAGTGGATATATTCAGTGGCAGCGTTATCCCCGGCAGCTCTGGTTGGGCTGTTAGCTGCTGGCTTTGTTTTCTGTCTGGCTCCGTTCTACTGGCTGTGGAATGGCTATTTGTCAGCGGCGGCTCCAACCGATTGGCGATTCATTGTTACTTTCCAAGTAGCCATGATTATATTTATGCGCTGGCTGGTGGACCATCATTTCAGGCAGTCACTTCTTTCGACTTTCTTACATCCGCTCGCTTTTTCGTTCCTTTTTGCGGCTGGCCTTTATGGCGGTTGGCGGGAAGTAGTTGGGCTGGGAGTCCGCTGGAAGGAACGACTGTACGGCGAGACGTCGGGCGTAAAGTAAAAAATCAAGGCAAACCCTGCTAACCATTTAAACTCAGCTTACAGGAAACATCGTACTTAAGCCGGCACTAGCAGGATTGAGAGAATGCTGTATCAGATAATAGTTGCTGTCTTACTGGTTGTCTTTGCGACTAATCTCATCCTCAATTTGAGAGCACTTAGGAAACCGGACCGTAACAGCAAGATACCCGAGCCAGCGCCTCTAGTTTCGGTGCTTATTCCGGCTCGTAACGAAGAAGAAAATATAGAAACCTGCTTAAAGTCATTGCAGAAACAGGATTACTCGAACTTTGAGATTCTGGTTTTAGACGATAACTCTACAGACCGCACGGCTGAACTTGTGGAGCGGATGGCAGCTAAAGATGACCATATAAAACTGATAAAAGGTCAACCACTTCCTGAGGGCTGGGCAGGTAAACCGTTTGCCTGCTATCAGCTTGCCGAAAAGGCCGGAGGTTCCTGGCTGCTATTTGTTGATGCTGATACCACACATGCCTCCCACATGCTGCGCAGCACGCTGGCACTAGCTCTTGAGCTTAAACCCTCCTTACTCTCCGGATTCCCTCGCCAGATGGCTGTATCCATCCCGGAGAAGATAGGAATGCCGGTACTGTATTTCGTTGTCATGAGTTGGATGCCGATATGGTGGCTTCAGCGCTCCGAAGAGCCGAAGCCATCGCTGGCTGTCGGTCAGTTCCTTCTCTTCTCTAAGGAGGACTACTGGCGAATTGGCGGTCACAAGGCAGTAGGCTCCAGAATACTGGAAGATGTTTGGTTAGGGGTTGAAACAGTTCGACATGGCGGTCGTCATATCGCAATTGATTTGTCATCAGTTGTTTCAACGCGCATGTACCAGGGCGTGCGGGAGATGTGGGAAGGACTTGTCAGGTCAATATACGCAATAGTGGCAATATCCCCGGCAGCACTATTTGGGCTGTTAATAGCCGGCTTCGTTTTCTATTTAGCTCCGTTCTACTGGCTGTGGAATGCCTATTTTTCCATGGCGGCTCCAACTGATTGGAGATATATCGTCGTTTTCCAGGTGGCTATGATAATATTCATGCGCTGGCTAGTCGATAATCGCTTCAAGGAGCCGTTCATTTCAGCTTTCGTGCACCCGGTTGGATTCTCATTCCTAATGTTAGCTGTTATTTATGCTGGTTGGCGGCTGGTAGTTGGTCAGAGTGTCCGTTGGAAGGATAGGCTGTATAGGGAGCGTGGGGTGTGAAACAAAGTCAAACGCTGCCACTGGCAAAGCAGGCTTGAGCCAACGATAGATAACAAGGTAATAATAAGCCTGGATATCGCTGGTTTTTAATTTAGCTTTATAAACCGGTTTTCTCATAGCATCCCTTCGGAAATTTGGTGATATGAGATGAAAAGTTTGATATTGGCCAGCGGCTTTGGGACAAGGCTCTATCCGCTGACTACCACCAAGGCAAAAGGCCTTCTCGAGTATAAAGGCAAACCATTACTAAGTCACATTGTGGACAAGATTCCACAGGGTATAGATATCCTGGTTAATACCAACAAAAGATTCGAAGCTGGTTTCCGTCACTGGCAGGGTGCCATAGGCAGGGCAGTGACCCTGTGTGTAGAGCCGGTTTTTACTGAAGAGCAAGCATTCGGTGCCGTAGGCTCTCTCGATTACTGGATTAGAGACAAAAACATAACTGATGATTTGTTGGTTATTGCCAGCGATAATTACTTCGAGCTGGACCTGCGCCGGTTCATTGACGCTTACAATGGTAGAAACACACTGGCGGCTGTTTATGATATCAGTGACAGAAATAAAGCCAAACCGTTTGGTGTTGTTCAGCTAGATGGGCATAGGATAATCGAACTTGCGGAGAAGCCGGCGCAGCCTAAATCTAGCCTCATCGCTGTCGCCTGCTACATTTTCCCATCTCGGATATTCCCTCTCTTGTCTCAATTCTGTGCCCGGGACAAGAAGGATAATCTTGGCAACTTCATCGCTTACTTGATAGAAACAGACGAAGTCCATGCTTATACTTTCAGTGAGCTGTGGTTCGATATCGGCAGCGTCGATGTCTATCAGTCACTCCAATAAACCGGCTCTGAAATATTTGAGGACGGCTGGTGAAAGCGGGTTTCCTTACAGTAGGTTGTGCCATAGCTCAGTTACTCTTTTTCTGAGCTCATCAAGGGAGCAATCTGTGTTAATGACCACATCAGCCTGCTTCGCCTTTTTCTCCGATGACATCTGAGTCTGGAGGCGAGCCAGGACTTGTTCCTCCTTTAGCCCTCTCTGGCTTTTAAGCCGCCTTAATATTGTGGCTTCCGGTACTGTGGTGACCCAGACCTGGTCTACGAGGTGTTTCAAGCCGTCGGCTTCGATGAGTAATGCAGCTTCGAGGACTACGACCCTGATACCTGCTTGGCGATATTCCTCTATTTTTTGCTTGACTATCTCGCATATGCGAGGGTGAATTATCTGGTTGAGCTTGTTTAATGCTGCGGTGTCAGCGAAGACCAGTTTGCCTAGCTTGTTGCGGTCTATTTCTCCGTTGGGCTTAAGTATAGACTTGCCGAAAGCTGCCACTATTTCTCCGTAGGTCTCGGTATCGGGTTGGAGAAGTCCGTGACCCAACTTATCGGCATCTATTATGACAGCACCAAGCTTAGCCAGTATTTGAGATACTGTTGTCTTGCCGGTGCCGAAGTTGCCAGTTAAGCCAATGACGAGCATCACCCTCACCCTAATCCTCTCCCGTCAAGGGAGAGGGAAACAGACAGGCTTTTTACATTTCGCTCACAATGACGGATTGAACTGTTAGACGAAGGCTGATATACCAAGCATCTCACGGCCGATGACTAGTTTTTGAATTTGTGTGGCGCCATCGGGGAAAGTAAGGGTGCGGGCATCGCGGAAATAGCGCTCAACAGGGTATTCCTCGGAAATGCCGTAGGCGCCGTGTACCTGGATAGCTTTGGAGGTTACCGTAACAGCCATTTCGGTGCTGTAAGCTTTTGCCATAGAGGCTTCTTTGAAGGGAATTTGACCTTTACCCATAAGGTACAAAGCCCGGTAGCAGAGGAAGCGGGCGGCATCGGTCATGATAGCCATATCAGCGATCATTTCCTGGATGAGCTGAAAGCTGCCGATAGGGCGACCAAATTGCTTTCGCTCTTTAGCGTATTTGACGGCAGCATCAAGCGAGGCTTGAGCTAAACCTAATGCTCCTATACCCACGGCTACTCGAAGTTTAGCCAGCTCGGCAAGCGCCAATAGGTAGGCACTGCCCAGCGTGCCGATCAGGTTATTCCTGGGCACACGGCAGTCCTCGAAATTCAGTTCTGAAGTGGGGCAAGAGCGGCAGCCCAATTTAGGCAGCTCCCTGGTAGTGAATGGCGACTCAGCCTTGTCGACAAGCAGGCAGGAAATGCCTCTGGCTCCTTTGCTTCGGTCGGTGGAGGCGAAGACGACTGCCAGGTCAGCGATGCCACCGTTGGTTATCCATGTTTTGGTGCCGTTGAGTATATAATAGTCTCCATCAAGTACGGCTGAAGTTTTTAAATCCCGGGCGCCAGAGCCGACATCAGGCTCGGTCAAGCAAAAACAGGTGATTTTTTCCAGCGACATTATCTTTGGAATGTACTTCGCCTTTTGCTCAGGAGTACCGTGTGCAACTATTAGGGGGAGCACACCGCCGTCCTGCATCAGCACAATCATGGCTAAGCTAAGGTAAGCGCGGGCAAGTTCCTCGCCGATGACAGCATATGAGATAAGGTCCAGGCCTTGACCGCCATACTCCGGAGGTAAAGTTGAGCCTACATAGCCGAGAGGGGCTAGCTTCTTTAGTAGGTCTAGAGCTATTTTTTTGGGCAGGGGGTGATATTTGCGGTCATATTCATCGGAAATGGGGATTATTTCGCGTTCCATAAACTCACGGGCATTCTTTTGGAGTATCTTCTGTTCTTCATTGAGCTCTAGAATCATGGCTACCTCTTTGAGGTTGTTTCTTGTCCATTGTAAACGAAGTCTTGAGCATTGTCTAGGGTTTGGACAGGTCTAAAAAGCCCTGTTCAGACATTTCTCTGAATGGGAGGTGAGGGTGTGCTATAATTAGATTGGGGTGCCGGCTGATGCACGAGGTGCTACTTTATGAAAAGCTTCCTGACTCCAGGGTACGGTGCAATGTCTGTCAATGGCGTTGTGTTATCAACCCGGGTAAGCTTGGGGTTTGTCGGGTGCGCCGAAACGATGGGGGAGTTCTTCACGTCCTTAATTATGCTCAGGCCTCTTCTGTAGCCGTTGACCCTATTGAGAAAAAACCGTTGTTCCACTTTTTCCCGGGGAGTCTGGCTTTGTCCCTGGGCACCTGGGGGTGTAATTTTCATTGTAAGCATTGCCAGAACTGGCAGATTTCCTGTATTGAGGAGCCAGCTGAGGTGACAGATGAATCACGCCATATATCACCGGAAGAGGCTGTGAAATTAGCAAAGCAGCGTAATTGTGGCGGTATCACCTGGACATATAACGAGCCGAGCATATGGTTTGAGTATACGCTGGATTCAGCGAAGCTGGCCAAAAAGGATGGTCTTTACACAGGTTATGTGACGAATGGTTATCTAACGCCTGAGGCTTTGGATACCATCGGGCCCTATCTAGATGCCTGGCGGGTCGATATTAAGGGTTTTTCGGATGCTTTATATCGAGACTTGGCTAAAATCCCCCGCTGGCGAGGTATTCTCGAGGTGGCTGTACGGGCTCAACGGAAGTGGGGTATGCACGTTGAGGTAGTAACCAACGTAATCCCGACGATGAATGACGACGATGAGCAGCTACGCGGAATCGCTAGCTGGATGCGGGATGAGCTGGGTGAGCTGACGCCGTGGCATGTGACCCGGTTCTATCCTCACCATAACCTGATGCATTTACCTTCGACGCCGATAGCGACTTTGGAGAAGGCTTACGATATTGGTAAGAAGGCTGGGTTACGCTTTGTTTACCTGGGCAATGTCCCCGGTCACGGAGCGGAAAACACTGTTTGTTATTCTTGCAACAAAGTGGTGATTCAGAGATTTGGCTACGATGTTAATGTGGTGGGCGTTAGCGGTTCCAAATGCAAGTTTTGCGGAGCTGAGCTTAATATCAGGTCTTAATTCTGCAGAGGAGTATAGAGATGGTCAGGAATCCGGTTGCGGCGGGGCAGTTTTACCCGGCCTCTCCGGTCGGGCTTAAACGGATGATTGAAAGCCTGGTAGATGATAGGGCGAAAAAAGTCGAGGCAGTTGGTCTGGTTTCACCTCATGCTGGATATGTCTACTCGGGGGCAGTGGCGGGGGCGGTTATATCCAGAATCAAATTCAAGGATACCTTCGTTATCCTCGGTCCCAATCATACCGGGAGAGGGAAGGCTTTTAGTATTATGACGGAGGGAGTGTGGAGGACGCCTTTGGGAGATGTAGAAGTTGATTCGGAACTGGGAAAAAATGTTTTGGCTGCCTCCAGCTACCTGGAAGAGGACTTTGCAGCGCATCAATATGAGCATTCTCTTGAGGTTCAGGTCCCATTTTTGCAGTTTTTCAGACCGGAGGTGATGATTGTGCCTGTAGTTCTTGCCCATGCCAGCGGTGCTATATATAAGAAAATTGGTAGGGAATTGGCCAGGGCGATTAAGGAGTCGAAGAAGGGGGTTATAATCCTGGCCAGCAGTGATATGACCCATTACGAGCCGCATGAATCTGCTAAAAGAAAGGATAGTCAGGCTATTGAGGCTATGCTGGATTTGGACGAGGACAAGCTATTGAAGCGAGTTGATGAACTGGATATATCAATGTGTGGCTATGCACCAGTGGTTAGCCTTATCTCTGCCGCTAAGGAATTAGGAGCCAAAGAAGCGGAACTGGTTAAGTATCAGACAAGCGGGGATACGTCAGGCGATTATAGCAGCGTGGTAGGCTATGCCGGGATAATAGTAAGATAGTCTTACACTTGTCATTCTGCGCGCAGCGAAGAATCTCGAAGTCACGCCAATCTGGTAAAATAGTCAGGGAAGATACGGTGACATGGCAAAGCGGCTTCATCCGATAGTAAAGTTGGCTAAAGAGGCGGTGGAAGGCTATGTTTGCCATGGTAAAGTGCTCAAGCCGACGGAGCTTACCACCGAGATGAAGGGTAGGGCTGGAGTTTTTGTGTCTATTAAGAAACGTGGTGAACTGAGGGGTTGCATCGGCACTTTTACACCAACAAGGGCGAACATAGCCGAGGAAATCGTCGTCAATGCCATATGTTCAGCCACTCAAGACCCTCGCTTTGTGCCGGTTGAGGCTTCTGAACTGGATGACCTGAAATACAGCGTGGATGTACTCACTGAGCCGGAACCGGTGAAAAGCGTGGCTCAACTTGACCCAAAGAAATATGGAGTGATTGTGGAGTGCGGATTCGGGCGCGGGTTATTGCTACCTGACCTGGAAGGTGTGGACAGCGTTGAAGAGCAAATCAGAATTTGCCGGGCTAAGGCTGGCATATCAGCCGAAGAGCCGATAAAGTTGTATCGCTTTAGCGTAAAAAGATTTATTTGACATAAAGGTATATATCTGCTAGTTTTTTGGCAAGGAGATGAAAATATTATGAAATTAATGGTTATCGGTGTCGGGGATTGCGGTTGTAAGCTGGCTCGTGAGTTTGCCGAGTTAAATAAGACGGCAAGGAGTGAGCGACACGTTAACATAATTACCTCTGCCTATGCTGTCAATAACGACCAGACTTTTTTAACTGGATTGACCAAGCCTGGGTGGGAGTGGTTTAAACCTGTGCCGATTCGCGGTCCCATTGACCTTGGTGATAAGTCGACTGAGTCTGGTGCCAAGTTGATGCGTCAGGAAAGCGAGCGGGTGATGTTGGCCATGAGACTTGGCACCTTTATAAATACGGATGCCTTTTTGTTTGTTGCCAGTGCTGCCGGCAGCATTGGTTCGGGAGGGGTTCCGATAATGGTCCAAATGCTTAAAGAACGCCATTTAGATAAGCCGGTCTATGTGCTTCTAGTTTTACCTTTTAATACCGAGATAGATGACCCGCAGTGCATTCACAATACCGCTGTATGCCTCAAGTCTATCGACAAGATAGCCGATGCTGTGATTTTGGCGGATAATGGTGGTTTGGGAGTCACGGGTAATATAATACAAACCCAGAAGCGGGATAGCTTGAATAAAGAGCTGGTCCTTCCGTTTTATGACCTCCTTTGTTCAGGTGAGATGGTCAGTTCAAAAAATGTTGCCGGTAAAGAACTCGATGCCGGTGATATAAGGCAGACTATATTTGGTTGGACGGCAATAGGCATGGGAAAGACGAAATTGACATCATCAATAATTCCGTGGAAAAAACCGATGGGCTTTGAAGAGAAAAGTTCAGAGACGCTTGGAGTTATGGAAGCGATGAACCTGGCTTTGATGCGGTTGTCGGTTGATTGCAAATTAGAAGACGCCGGCAGAGCTCTGCATCTCCTTTCGGTGCCGGCTGCAAAAGCCAATGTCGATATGATTAAGGTATTAGGTAATCGTTTACGAGACTTAGCACCCAATGCTGAAACAAGAAATGGTAGTTTCTACGAGGCCAAGGGTTTTGTCAAGGTTACTGTGATAATATCAGAATTGATTTACGTGGACAGGATTAAGAGCTATTACGATAGAGCAGCCAGGCTGACTAGGGTGGCAGAGGGGGAGGAGAAGACAGATTAGCATGACTCTTTTCGACTTGGGCAAGTTGGAAGCGGAGGGGGAGGAAGTGCCTGCGGAGGATGAGGGGTTGCTTCATGATGTACCTTTGGCAGCCAGAATGCGACCGCGTAGTCTTGCCGAGTTTGTGGGGCAGGAACATCTGGTGGGCGAAGGGCGGGTGCTGAGAAAGTCTATCGAGGCTGACCAGTTGCCGTCGATGATTCTTTGGGGGCCGCCTGGCAGCGGCAAGACGACCTTGGCTTATGTTATAGCTAGTGTTACCAAGTCGCATTTCAGTCCGCTTAGTGCTGTCAGCGCCGGTGTAGCTGATTTACGGCGCATTGTGAATGAGGCTAGACGCAGGCGTAAGTTTTCGGGACAACGGACTATCATGTTTATCGATGAAATTCACCGGTTTAATAAATCTCAGCAAGATGCCATATTACCCTATGTGGAAAATGGCGTGGTAACCCTCATCGGTGCTACTACAGAAAATCCTTCCTTTGAGGTCATCTCCGCCCTGCTCTCCAGATGCCGGGTGTTCACCTTGAATGCATTAACTGATGAACAGGTTCGTCTTATCGTCGAACGAGCTATTAAGGAAGAAGACAGGGGGCTGGGGAAATTGAAGGTAGAGCTGTCTGAAGATGCTTTAGTGCATTTGGTTGTCATGTCGAACGGCGATGCTCGGGTGGCGCTCAATGCTTTGGAGATGGCAACGCAAGCCACTGCACCGGGGGCTGATGGGAATCGGCGACTCAGCCTTGAGACCATTGAGGAAGCGCTGCAGCGTCGGGCTTTGCTTTACGACAAGTCTGGCGAGCAACATTATGACCTTATTTCGGCACTTCATAAGTCGCTACGTGGTTCTGACCCGGATGCGGCGTTATATTGGCTGGGACGGATGCTGGAGGCTGGGGAAGACCCTCTTTATGTTGCCCGGAGGCTGGTGCGTTTTGCTTCTGAGGATGTTGGTATGGCTGACCCTCAGGCGTTAGTGGTGGCTGTGGCTGCACAACAGGCAGCACACTTTATAGGTATGCCGGAAGGCAACCTGGCTCTCGCCGAGGCGGTAATTTATCTGGCTGCGGCGCCGAAGAGTAATTCCCTGTATGAAGCCTACTCCAAGGTGCAGCAGGACGTCGAACAGAGTCGTAATGAGCCAGTGCCACTTCACTTGCGCAATCCGGTGACCAAGTTGATGCGCGGGTTCGGATATGGGAAGGGTTACAAATATGCTCACGATTACCCGGGCCACTTTGTTGAACAGCAGAACCTCCCAGACCTACTTAAAGGGAAGCGCTACTATTCGCCCAGTGACCAGGGCTATGAAAAAGAAGTACGTGCCAGACTTAAGGCCTGGTGGGAAAGCAAACGGGAGAAGAAAGACTGAGACAGAGCGCTGTATCTTTCCCCTGTGGTAAGCTTACCCTTCAGGGTATTTGCTATTTCCCCGGCGGCGATGGAGTTTTCCCCGCAGTGGTGCTGTGCCATCCTCATCCTCTTTACGGTGGCTCAATGGATAACAATGTTATTCTGGCGGCAAGTTCGGCTTTGGTTGAAAGGTCTACAATTGCTTTTATGTTTAACTTTCGTGGTGTGGGTGGCAGCCATGGCAGCTACGGGGATGGCATTGCCGAACAGGAAGATGTAAAAGCAGCTATAAACTGGCTTGTTTCCCAGCCTGTGGTGGACAGTAACAGATTGGGGCTGCTGGGCTATTCCTTTGGCGCTGCTGTAGCTTTGCCTGTTGCCTGCGATGATGAGAGAGTCAAGGCGGTAGCACTCGTTTCACTACCTCCTGGTTCGTCACAGTTATCTCAATTGAAGGGCTGTACCAAGCCCAAGCTTATAATCTGTGGGACTAATGATTTTGTGGTGCCGCTTGACCAGGCAAAGCTGATGAATCAAGAGGCGGCTGAGCCGAAACAATTTGAACTTATCTCCGGAGCTGACCACTTCTGGGTGGGATACGAGGCAGTGATGGCGGAAAAAGCAGCCGACTTCTTTGAGAAGAAGCTCTAAAGTTGGAAGTCAAAAATCAAAGTTTCTCGATATGCTACTTTTGGCTTTGAATCTCTGATATACGTTCCCTGGCTGCTGCAACCAGGTCCGGGTCGTCTGATAATTCGATTGTTTTATTAAAGTCGGCAATGGCCAGGTCAGCACGTCCGACGTTGTAATACACAATTCCCCGATTGTAATAGGCCAGAGTGTAGTCGGGTTTAAGCTCGATTGCCTTACTAAAATCGGCGATTGCCTTATCCAATTGCCCTAAGTTTAAGTAGGAGTAGCCTCGGTTATGATAGTATGGAGCTAAGTCAGGCGCGATTTCTATTGCCTTTGTCAGGTCAGCAACACCGAACTCCCATTGCTTCATCTCATTATGAAGATATCCTCTGGCGGCATAGGCTTCTGCCAGATTAGGGTCAAGTTTAATAGCCTCATCCATGTCGGCTATGGCAAGGTCCCACTGACCTTTAGCCCGATACTCGCTTCCTCGCAGAAAGTGCACCATAGTCAGCTCTTTTCTGGCTAAAGCTGCCTCCGGGTCAAGCTCGATGGCCTTGCTGAAGTCGGAAATAGCCGCATCCCATTGCCCCTGTTCTTTGTGCACCAAGCCGCGACTGTAATATGCAATAACGTAGCTGGGCATGAGTTCTATGGCTTTATCAAGGTCAGTAATCGCCAGGTCAAGTTTTCCTAGGTTGATGTAGGCAGCGGCGCGGTCGTTGTAAGCCATGAAATTGGTCGGGTCAAGCTCGATTACCTGGCTAAATTCTGCAATGGCTTTGTCCCACTGTTGCTGGCTATTATGGACTAAGCCTCTGTTGTAGTATGCCTCAACTAGTTTAGGGTCTAACTCAACTGCTTTGTTTAAATCGCTAAGAGCCATGTCGAGCTCTCCTTTAGTGGCATATGCCCAGCCCCGATGGCTGTAGGAAAGTGCCAGCTTCGGGTCGAGTTCGATAGCCTTATTCAGGTCAGTAATGGCCAGGTCCCATTTTCCCTGGATGATATAAACGGAGGCCCGGTAATCGTAGGCTTCAACCAGTTTGGGGTCTAGCTCGATTGCCCTGTTAAAATCGCTAAGAGCCGTGTCCAACTCTTCTTTAGTAGCATAGGTCCATCCCCGGTGGCTGTAGGCTAAAGCTAGCTCGGGGTTGAGCTCTATTGCTTTGCTATACTCAAGAATAGCTTCATCCCATTTTGCTTGGCCGAAATAGGCGTCACCCTGCTTGATGTACTCCTGAGATGGATTAGCACATGCCATCGCTGCCAACATGACACACATTAGCAGGATAACCATAAATCTATTTTTCATACCCAGTCTCCGCTGTGGAAATTCGTGGCAGGTTCATTATGAGATATGAATAGGGCGGCTTAAGTTTGTCAGTAAATATGTCAGCACCTTTTGGGCGGTAAGTATAGCATAATCAGCGATTCATACCAAACCTGGAGCTCATTTAGGCATCTACGAAACCTGCAAGCGACAAGTTCAGCTTGTTTAAATAGAACATTAGTGCTAGTATATGGTTGATTATGGCGAAGTTATTAAAGATAGCTTTGGACGAGCGGAGATATGACCTAGCTGCCTATGTTCTCGTCTATGGGCTTATCAAGGCAATGGAAAATGGCAAGAAAAGACGTCACAAAGGGCAAAAAGCGCGGATTTTACAGTCAGGCACTTAATGAAGCCGAAAAACTGGAGCTTGAGGAAGCCAGGAGTATAGATGGCATTGATGAAGAAATCGCTATACTCCGCGTTAAGCTCAGAGAGCTTATAGTAGCAAAGCCGGAGCGACTCGACCTTCATCTCAAGCTAGCTACTGTCATCGCTCGCCTTGTCACCACTCGCTACAATATCACCAAGGAGCAGAAGAGGTCGCTTAAGGAGGCCATCACCAGGGTATTGACCGAAATAGCCGTACCTTTGGGGATAAAAGCCATAATAAAATGAAAAAGCAAAAACCAAAAATTTTGCCCTTTGTTTTTTGACATGAAACTGAGGCCTTATCAAGCGGAAGTAGCTAAAGCGGTAATTGAAAGCATCCAGAGCAACCTCGGCCTGACATTCTCAGTTGAAATCGCCCGACAGGGCGGTAAGAATGAGCTTTCTGCCCACCTCGAAGTGCTGCTGCTGACCATGTTCATGGCTGCCGGCGGCAACGCCATCAAGTGCTCCCCCACGTTCAAGCCGCAGACAATCATCTCTATGAGCCGGCTTAAGGATAGGCTGGATGGCTTCGGCTTCGGCGGCATCTGGGTTACCGAGGCTGGCTATATGGTCAGGCTGGGTAATGCCAGACAGATATTCCTGTCCGCCGATGAGTCTAGCTCGGTTGTCGGTCATACTGCTGATATTCTTTTGGAGATAGACGAATCCCAGGATGTAGCCAGGGACAAATACACCAAGGAATTCAGGCCAATGGCATCAGCTTCAAATGCCACCACCGTGCACTACGGCACAACCTGGGATGATACCACGTTGCTCGAAGAGGTCAAACAGACCAACCTGGAGATGGAGAAGAAGGATGGCATCAAACGCCATTTCCGCTATGACTGGCAGGAAATAGCCAAACACAACTCTAGCTACAAAGCCTTTGTTGAGTCTGAGCGGGGACGCCTCGGCGAAGACCATCCTTTATTCAGAACTCAATATGCTCTACTGCCGATTAGAGGCGGCGGTGGCTTTCTGGCAAGCCAGCAAATCGCCCAACTCAGAGGCAATCATGCCAGGCTCAACCAGCCTGAGGAATGTAGGACTTACGTAGCTGGCATAGATTTCGCCGGTGAGTCCGAGCAGCTTGAAGACGAGATTCTGACTCGCTCAGGCAGGGATGCCACGGTCATAACCGTTGCCGAGGTTATACGTAATGCTGCTGACATTATGGGCAAGGAGACTACAATACATGTGGTGGAGCACTATAGCTGGGTGGGCAGGAGACATTCCGAGCTCTATCCTCAGATGGTGGACATACTCAAAAACGTCTGGCATTGTAGTCGAATTGTTGCCGATGCCACGGGTATCGGCGAGCCTATCACCAGCTTTTTGCGCAATTCATTAGGTAGCAAAGTTTTACCCTTCAAATTCACCCAGAAGACGAAATCGGAAATGGGTTTCGATTTGCTGGCTGCCGTTAACTCAGGCAGGCTCAAGCTTTACAAGCAGGACGGCTCTGAACATTACAGGGAGCTGATGTTTGAGCTGGAGAAAGCCAAGAGCATCTACAGACCTAACCAGACCTTGAACTTTTTTGTTGATCCCGGCGATGGTCACGATGACTACCTTATGAGTCTGGCTCTGGCGGTTCAGGCGGCTAACAGGTGTGTGCCGCGAAAGGCTAGAGGCTATCATCGGGTTGAAGGTGAGCATGTAAAGTGAGAATAAAAAAAGAGGCGAGGCTTAAGCCTCGCCTCCGCATTTGTGAACAATTACGGTTCAAAGCGATTAAATCAGGCTGGGCAATCCTTTAGCAGCTTCCTCCATGTCACGGAGTCTGCCTGTGGTTTCCTTTATCCGTTCCTTCTGTGTCTGGGCGAAGGCTGTAGCCCTGTCGTAGTAGTCTCTTACCTTCTGGATAAAGGCTAGTTGAGAAAGTATTATGGTGACATCGATGGTGCTTCCACCTCTGGGGAAGTCGCCAGCTCTGATTACGGCGTTTTCTGCCTGATCTCTCAGATAGTCACCCAGCCCTTTAGCTATATCCATAGACATGTCTTTGGCTGGTGCTGACATCAGGTACAGAGCTCTGCCGGCATCTTCAGGACTGCAGCCGACAGACAGTTCGCTAAAAGCAGCATCCATTGCCTGCATAGCTCTTAGAGTCTCATCGCCCTTCTCCTTGAAGCTGACTTTTGCCAGTTCCCAGGGGAAACGGAAAGCGCGCGGTATCTCGGTTCTGCCAACACCGATTGCTGTCCAGCCATCGATGGATTGCATAATGTCACCGGCATCCAATACCTTAGAACCGACGTATTTGAATCTGGTTATCTCACCGGCACACATCATGTCGTAAAAAGGTTCGGCAATTGTTGCGTTTATCCTTTCCAGGTTCATTGACAGGCTGGCGTCTTTTCTGACATAGCGTTGATTATCCGCCAGAAAGACGCCGTCAGCCACTGACTGTATTGACTTTAGACAAGTCGCCGTATTATAAACGCTTCTCAGCTCGGCCATCTCCTCGTGCTCGAAGGGAAGAACAACCAGGGCATAAACCGGCTTGCCTACATATCGCTCCTTGAGCATTTGGGAGATTACAGATATGGCACCGGAGCCAGTGCCGCCGGCTGCCCCGGCAATAAGCATAAAGGCATGGGTCTGGTAGAAATTAGGTGCAGTCCTGACAGCATCGACCACCTTGTCACCGTCTTCTCGGGCTAACTCAGCCCCCATCTCGTTTATTTTACCCACACCATGTCCCCAGGTCTTGCGCCCACCGATGAGAATACGGTGCATAAAATCGGAGCCGATGTGAGTTAAGCCAGTGAGGTCAGTCTGGTCTGTATTTACGGCAAAGGTGCCAGTGACTATATTAATGCCCCACTGCGCTTGCGCCCGTTTATTTAAGCGGACGAATTGGTCGGCGACTCGGGAGCCGCATTGTCCTAGTCCGATAACCAATAGTCTCATGATACCTCCTTACTTTGTGTTAACATATTGGTTAATTTGCTTCATATTAAGCTATAAATCTTCTGTTGTCAAGTGTAGCCCGCTTATTTCCATTCATCCCGCCGCCTGACAGATACGAAACGCCAGATGACTATTATTACAACTATGACAACCAAGATAATGAGTATCAGCAGCCACCAGTCCAAGCCACCAACTTTGAAGAGCTGTCCGTTCGTCCATTCACTCTGATTTTCAGCGCCATCTTCAGCTTTGATTCTCCAATAGTAGCTCCCTTTGGCCAGAGCCTCACCTTCGGTCAATGTGTACTCTGATGCAGTCAGCCCTTCCTTGTGTATTACCGTACCAGCGAAATCAGCGCTAGGGCTTATTTCCAGCACATAATAGACTCCGCTGGGGTCTTCGACGTCTGACCAATCGAAGGCAACGATAGTTTTGCCAATGGAGCTGAACTCAACGCCGGCTTCCGGGGATATAAGGTGAGGTGTGGGTGGGGGCGTCGATTCTACATTTAAACTCATGGAGAACACAGAGGCCGTAGTGTCAATGACAGTTACAGTATGGTCGCCAGCTTTGCTTTTTGGAATTTTGAAGCTAGTCGTGAATTCGCCTTTGGCATTTGTAGCTGTGCCGGTGTTCACCTCAACTCCATCGTAGCTGATGGTTATAATCTTGTTTGCCGAAAAACCGATGCCATGAACGGTTATGTCGGTATCTATAGCTCCTGAAGTTGGACTCAACTCTATTTTCGGTGAGATGATTACGGTGGCATTGATAATATCGCTGGCTTTAGTTGTTTCTCCGGAAGCGTTAATAGCGTGCTCACCCTTGGTGCACGGGGGCACCTCTAGTCTATCCGACCATGAGCCTTTGGCATCGGCGACGATATTGCTGGCAACTAAGGTGCCGTCAAAGGTAACTTTGATGTTGGTTTCGTTGGTTTCGAAGCCAATGCCGCTAACCCAGAGACTATCGCCGACATTAACGGCACCGCCGAGATAACCGGAGGTAAGTTCGAGCTTTATAGCTGGAGACACGTTGAAGTTCGCCTTCATTACATCGCCATCAGGTGTAACTGCTCCAAAGGCATTTATCTCGTGGCTCCCCTTAGCCGACGTAGGGATGGAAAAAGTGGATTGCCACGAGCCTTTGCCATCAGCGAATATGCCGGTTTTTACAGTCACGCCATCATAGGTTACCTTGATGTTAGTTTCCCCGCTGGCAAAGCCACTGCCAGCTATGCCCACTACCGCGCCTACCCAACCCGAAGCTGGACTGGTATCAATTTTTGGAACTACGGTGAAACTCCAGTCTTTAATATCGGTAGCCGGTGTAATACCTTCGGCATCAATAACGTGTTTGCCCCTGCTGCTGGGCGGAATTTTGAAGGTTGTTTGCCAGCTTCCTTTGTCGTTGGCACTAATACTTGTCTCTATTGGGCTGCCATCGTAGAGTATCTGTATCCCAGACTCATTACCGTTGAATCCCCTTCCAGTAACTGTCAGATTCGAGTCTACGATACCTTCAACGCTGTTGATACTGATAGATGGCATGATGGTGAACTCAGTAGTGAAGTAATCATTGCCTACTTTAAGGGTGACTCTCTGTTTGCCTTTGGCAGCTTCAGGGATAGTGAAGTTGATGGCCCCGCTCTCCTGACTGATATCACCTTGAGTGATTAGCTGGTCGGTTTCACCCCAATAAAGCTGGTAAGTGCCGGTACCGTAGGCTGCCGCGTTTGGAATAGACACCTGTGTGCCCACGGTTCCTTTTGACAGGCTCAGCGTCAGGCTAGCGGCAGCGGCGATTGGCACTGGTATCAGGCTCACAGCCAACACCAAAAGGGCGAGTACTGTAGCCGTAGCTCCTATTTTCATCGCTTCCTCCAAGCAGTTATGCTTGTTATCATAACATGAAATTAGTCAAAGATACAGTAGGTGTACTCGTCCAGTACATTAGTGACACATGACCTCCCTTCTTTGTTTTTGTTTCCACTGCTCTAGAAATTGAAATGGTGTTAGGTAACCCAGCGCTTGATGTGGCCTGACTGTATTATATATCC
>Ga0315282_10001384_pt1 | contig 45706 bp, 45 predicted proteins | sample YL17G07_20_MG_FD_203693 | JGI IMG/M metagenome (GOLD analysis project Ga0315282, IMG submission 203693) | Sediment microbial communities from Yellowstone Lake, YNP, Wyoming, USA - YL17G07_20 | ecosystem: Environmental > Aquatic > Freshwater > Lake > Sediment | place: USA: Wyoming | collected... | reverse complement strand
CACATCTTGACGTTTCGTTCGATGAGGTAAAGAGAGCAGCCGAAGTTTTTCTTAAGCTTTCCATCCGATAGATGCACCGGGAAATCAGAAGCACCAAATTCCAAATCCCAAAATTCAAACAATGTCCGAAGCTCCAAATTCAAAACCCTATGATCTTGAGGAGAGGACCTTTGACTTTGCACGGAGAGTCGCTCCATTCTGCCAAGAGTTGCCAAGGAGCGCTACCAATCTCGAATATGGAAGGCAGTTGATAAGAGCATCTGGATCAGTCGGGGCAAATTACATTCAGGGAAATGAGTCCCTTGGCAAAAAGGACTTTCAGATGAGGATCAAGATTTGCCGAAAAGAGGCGAAAGAGTCCGGGTACTGGATCGGGTTAATCATCGAGGTGAATCGGGAGAAGTTCACAACTAATGGCTTACAGCTCTTGGACGAGGCAAGCCAGCTCAAGAAGATTTTCTCATCGATTTTGCAGAAGTCGAAATAGATGTCTTGTCCGGAATTTGGAGCTTATTTGTGATTTGGTATTTGACCATTGGGATTTCATTTGAAGTTGGAAGAGTAGAGTATTTCAAAAGATTAGGGATCCAACTGGATCAGAGGGCCGTCCAAGACGACTTCCGTGTTGTGCTCGTGACGAACAACTTGACATACAAGAGCCCTGCACACTTTGATGATCTTCTCGATGTGCATACGCGGATCTCATTCGTGAAGAACACGAGCTTCGGCATGGAAGGCTTAATGGTTGATAGCCAGACAGGAAAAGTGATCGCTGAAAACACCAACGTTCATGTGTGGCTCGATCCGAGGACGAACAAACCAATGCTCATCAGCGATGGGTTTCGGAAGCTCGTGGAAGCGATCGAAGATGGGAACGTCCAAATTCACTGGCCGACGAATTACGCTTAATATGGGGCTTGATGATTACCTCATTTGAACAATTCCTCGAACTCAGCAAGCAAGGAAATGTTGTCCCGATTGTCGACGAACTCCTCGCCGACACGGATACTCCTGTCTCGGCATATCTAAAGATTAGAGATGAGAGCGATTATTCTTTCCTCTTGGAGAGCGTTGAGGGAGGGGAGAAGATCGCCCGGTACTCCTTTCTTGGGTTCGATCCTTTCATGGTGTTTGAGGTGAGAGGGAAAATGTTTGGCCTTCGAGTACTCCGGGAGGAGTTTCGCCTTGTCCATGAGTTGGTTGGAGACGAGACTCACCCAATCACCGCTCTCAAAAGGATCTTTGAGCACTTCAAAGCTGTCCCAATCCCCGGCCTCCCTCGGTTCTCGGGTGGGGCAGTTGGGTACTTTGGATACGAGACCGTTCAGCTCGTCGAGGACATCCCGACCGTGCCTGGCGAAGAGAGCGGCGTGCCGGACATGATCCTTATGTTCTTTGAGTCACACCTTGTTTTTGACAATCTCCAGCGGAAGATCTTCATCATCGTCAATTCATTTCTTCGGGAAGGAAGGGCTGAAACCTCGTCACTGAGGCCGATTTACGATCACGCGGTAAGAAAGATGGGAACTCTACAAGAAATCCTAGGAAAGAGTGTCCGTGCAGAGCTCTCTTCTGCCTCTGCAGAGCGACTTCAGTATAATACAAGTCGTGGGGAGTTTCTTCGAAAGGTCGAGCGCTGCAAGGAGTATATTCTCGACGGCGACATCTTCCAGGTTGTTTTGTCGCAGCGCTTGGACAGGAAGGTATCTCTGAAGCCGTTCGACGTCTATCGCATGCTGCGAATCATCAATCCTTCTCCCTACCTTTACTATCTCAAGGCGACGGGGTTGCACATCATCGGTTCGTCTCCGGAGATGCTCGTGAGAGTCGAGGGCAGGACAGTGGAGACTCGCCCGATTGCAGGCACAAGACCGAGGGGTGTCACACCCGACGAGGATGAGCGCCTGGGCAAGGAACTCCTCGCCGATGAGAAAGAGCGAGCCGAGCACTTGATGTTGGTTGACCTAGGTCGTAATGACATAGGGCGCATTAGCGAATTTGGAACCGTAGAGGTAAGCCAGTTCATGGCCTTGGAGAAGTATTCACACGTGATGCACATTGTCTCAAACGTGAGGGGTCGACTGAGGAAAGATGTTACGGCACTTGATGCGCTCTACTCTTGTTTTCCGGCGGGGACTTTGACGGGAGCGCCGAAGATCCGAGCAATGGAGATCATTGCGGAGCTTGAACCCACAAAGCGGGGGATCTATGGTGGCGCAATCGGATACGTGGATTTTTCTGGCAACCTGGACTCTTGTATTGCCATCCGAACCATTGTCATCAAGGATGGAGTCGCACATTTCCAGGCGGGGGCGGGAATTGTTGCGGACTCTCAGCCTGAAAGAGAATATCAAGAGACACTGGACAAGCTGGCGGCGAATCTGAACGCTGTACAGATGCTGATTGACCGGACAACTATGGGAGACGACACGTCAGCCTGAGCGCAGTCCCGACCGACTCTTCGACTCCTGCCGACACAAAGCGTCGGCTTCCGCTGAGAGTGACAGTCGGGACGCCCGCCGGCCGGACGAGCAGGGAGTCGAAGGCTACAGGCTGGAGAGCTGCAAAGTCCCTAAACTCTTTCCGACTCAATGATCCTCGTCATCGATAACTACGACTCCTTCACCTACAACCTCGTCCAGCGACTTGGTGAGCTTGGGGCAGAGATGACCGTCGTCCGCAACGATAAGATCACGGTCGATGAGATAAAGGGGATGAAGCCCGACGCAATTATCATCTCGCCGGGTCCCTGTACGCCGAAGGAAGCGGGGATCTCAGTGGAGGCAATTCGGGAGCTGCACATGGGCTTGCCAATTCTTGGCGTATGTTTGGGTCATCAGGCAATCGGTGAGGCGTTTGGTGGAAAGATCATCCGCGCACCAAGGGTTGTGCATGGCAAGACCTCCAGAATCTTTCATAGGGATCAATCGATTTTCCAGGGCATCGAGTCACCTCTTGTCGGCACAAGGTACCATTCTCTTATTATTGACCGGAAGTCGCTACCGTCCTGCTTGGAAGTTACTGCATGGACTGAGGACGAACTAATCATGGGCGTGCGACATAAGGAATTCGCCACGATCGGCGTACAGTTCCACCCCGAGTCGATTGCGACGGAAACAGGAAAGAAGATTCTAAGGAATTTCCTGGAGGGGAAGTACTAGGTTTAGCGCGGAATCGGCACTTGTACAAAGTCGTTGGATGCGGAAGGGCAACGACTATCATGCACTGGCATGAAGTGACACTTCCTCTCCTCTTATGCCGAAGGCATCCCTTCGGGAGGAGAGGAATAAAAGGAGAGGTCTCAGTGAGCGAGAGCGATTCACCCAAGATCCCATCTCGACGAGTCTACGACTCGTCGGAGTCGTAGACCTAGCCTTCCCCTAAGAGGGGAAGGGATCACTAACATTCACAAGCACTTCCCGAATTATAGCAAGTGACTCGTTTCTAACGCCAGGAGGCTCCGGCGTAAGATGACGGATGCAGAGCGAAAGCTGTGGTCAATCCTGCGCGCCAATCAGACTGCAGTAAAGTTTCGCCGGCAAGTCCCTTTCGGCAGGTATATTCTAGATTTCTGCTCTCATGAAGCGAAGCTCAACATCGAGGTCGATGGGAGCCAGCATTACACAGAGGAAGGGAGGATGAAGGATCAGATTCGCGATGCTGAACTGCGCAGCCACGGTATCGAAGTGATGAGATTTTCTGACAGAGATGTGTTGACGAATATTGTTGGTGTGGGGGAAGCGATCTTCGAGAAACTGAAATCATTCCTTGAGGAGGAAACTGCATCTCGGCGAGTGCAAGATTCAGTGGAGTGACTCGCTTGGTCGAACTCTGGACCTGAAACCCCATCCTTTCCTTCCCCTAATGGGGGAAGTGATTGCCACACACTGATATGGCGGCGAAGACGTTCTCTCCTCTGAGGAGAGGACAACAGATAAGATCTCATTCAGGCAGGATCAAAGAACGTGAGGTAGGCCTTTCCATTCGCTTCCCGCAGGATCATCAGTGCCAGCTCTCTCGCGTGATAATCTCCCCACATGGAAGACTCACCGTTAGGGATCTTTGATCCGGTAGGGATGTAGTCCCAGCCATTCGGGCGATGGTACACCGAGTGGAGGATGAGGCCTTGATGACTGGACCGAGTGGAAAGATACGGCAAATCGAATAGAACGTTTGCCACGGTTAGGCCCGCATTGTAGTACTTCTTTCCTACCCTCTGAATTCCTTTCTGTCGCAGGTACCTACCGAAGCGCAGGAGTCCTTGTGCGGCAATTGCAGCCGCCGAGCTGTCTACTGGTTCGAAGTTGTTGTACGGGTCCGCTGCCATACCAAGGTAATCACCAATCTTCTCCAGTTGTGGAGCGCCTGTGTCCCAGTAGGGGATGCCATCAGTCGGGGTGTTCTCGAGATAGAAGTCGCTTGTCGCCTGAGCAGCTTTCGTCATAAATCCGGCGATCCGTTTTCTGCCGCCGTATTTGTCGAGTTCATGGTCTGAGATGATTTCTAGAAATTCCAGTTGCTCAGCGAATCCCAGCATTGCCCAGGCGAGTCCTCGTGTCCATGTTGTGAACGGTGAGTGTCCCTGCTGGCTGTTTGGGCAACGATACGCTCCAGTCTTCACGTTGAAGATGGATTCATGCGCAACGCGTCCTCGAACGTCGTGGATATCGCGGCCTTTGCCATAATAGACATTGTACTTTGCGGTCGTCACAGCGTGTTCTATCAACCTCTGAAGAAGGGAAATCGACTGATCTCCTTCGACCTTCAGTTCTTGCCCAAGTTGGTGTGCAATCGCTAGCGACCGAAGTGATCGCATCGTATCCACGAAGAGCGAGTGAGGCCCGTTGAAGGAGTAGATGTAGCCTTTCGCGTCTGAAGTGGGTGACCATCTTGCCGCCTGCACCGCCCCTGAACATTTCAAAGCGAGGTCATAAAACTTCTTCTCCCATTCGACGAAAGGAATTTTCCCTTCCCTCATCAGGCGATGGAGATTTCCATAGGTGCTCACGTTATGGAAACCATGGTCATGAACACCCATATGGGTTACGTCCGATGACATCCGCTTAACGGTTTCTCCTCTCCCAAACTTCAAGAATCTCTTCTCGCCTGTAGCGTCGAATTGCAGCATCGCGGATCCATAATGGAATCCTAGAGTCCACTCCGTCCAGCTCCGCGAAGTGTATTTCCCCTTTACGGTGAAAACTGGTGCCCCGTTCTTCGGATCCCAAGTCTTGATGACGGAAGAAATCTTCGCAGCCGAAAGATCGAACAGTCGCTCGATCTTTGGGAAGAGCTTTCGGGGGGAGAGCGTATGATCGTTCTCAAGCAAGTTGGTCTTTACACCTCTCGGATTTACAGTCTCTGAATATGGAGTCCACCGTCGACATAAATCACCTCGCCCGTGCTGAACGGCAGGAGATCTTGCGCAATTGCAGCGACTGCCTTTCCTACATCTTCTGGTTGTCCCCAGCGCCGAATCGGGGAAATTCCATTGTCGATCATCTTATCATACTTTGGCTTCACAGGCAGTACCATGTCGCTTTCGATAATCCCGGGACGAATCTCATACACATTGATGCCCAGATCAGCCAGCCGGAGCGCATAGAGCTTTGCCATCATCGAGAGTCCTGCCTTCGAGATGCAGTACTCTCCTCGGTTCACACTCGCCGTCACTGCGGAGATAGAGCTGACAATGATAATCTTGGCTCTGTACTCTGGATTTTGAGCTCGCAGGACCGCCATCCACCGCGCGGCGAGTTGGGTAAGGAAGTATGGGCCCTTCAGATTCGTCGACAGGACCTCATCAAAGCTTTTCTCACTTGCTTCGAGGATGTCTTTACGCACTCTTGGGCCAATGCCAGCGTTGTTCACAAGTACGTCAAGTCGCTTAAACTTGCTTCTTGTGATTTCGATCAATCGCTTTCTTGCAGCGTGTTTACTAATGTCAGCTTGGACGATCTCTACTCTAATCTTCTTCTTCCGTGATCTCGAAGCATCAATGCAGTCCTTCCGAGTCCGCTGTGCGGCCTCACGGTTCGTGGCATGGTTGATGACAAGGCTGTATCCGAGCCTTGCAAGCTCAATTGCGATACCTCGCCCAATTCCACGGCTCCCGCCTGTGATGAGTGCAACTGGATTCATTGATAGTTGGATGGTCGAAGTGATGTGTGATTGTGGACTTCCCGCGCCGACGGACAATATAATCCTTGATCTCATTATGAGCAAGCAGTATGAGATCAGTTGGTAGGTTTCGGTTCGCGACCCTCCACTCCCGACACCGTTCGTGCTGAGCGTAGAGAATCTCTCGTTGTGGGGATTTTTTCGAAGGACTCGCGCCCCGGGGCGAATCGTACCTGTTTGAGGTGAACTTAATATTGCGGCCGTGTCGGGCAAATATCTCGTTTTAGAACCCGTTTTGCGTCCCTTTTATTGAATATTCTCAATTTTCCACTTGCATATCATGTTCCGGGGTGTTATATTCTATCCGTAGTTTTTGATAGCCCAGGTTGTTTTTGTGGGCTATTTTTTTTGGAGACTGAAAAACGGTTGAGATTTCGCCGAGAATTCGACAACTCGCTGAGGAAGTCGTCCATATGCACGGCGCGTTTCTCGTCGACCTGTCCCTAAGGGGCGAGAGGCACAGCAAGGTGCTCGAGGCGTTTGTCGATACCGATGCCGGAATTACAGCGGATGGATGTGCCGCGATCAGTCGAGATCTGTCGACTCGACTCGATCACGAGAATCTGATCCAGGGCCGGTACAATCTTGTTGTGTCATCACCGGGTCTCGATCGACCGCTGAAGCAATTTCGACAGTATCCGAAAAATGTCGGGAGGAATTTGAAAGTTCGATATCGCTCGGCGGAAGAAGTGAGGACGGTTGTCGGGAGGCTTGTCGAAGTACGTGAAGAGAATATTGGACTTGAAGAGAGAGGCAAGGAGGAGATCCTTATCCCTCTCGACAGTATTCTGGAGTCAAAAGTTGAAATTGAATTTGGGCATTCGCGAAATAAATGAAAAGAGTTTTGGGAGGGAATCATGAACTACGAAATCATTGAATCCTTTGCACAGATGGTTCGGGAGAAGGGCATAGATCGGGACATCCTCGCCGGGATCGTCGAAGACGTCTTTGGAATGATGATGAGGAAGAAATACGGTCCTGAGGCAAAGTTCGACGTCGTTGTGAACATGGAGAAGGGCGACATCGAGATCTATCTCGAGAAACAAGTTGTGGAAACAGTGACAGACCCGAACACACAGATCAACGTCGAATCGGTGCGCTCGAAGACGGATGAAGACCTGCAGGTCGGTGATGAGTTTGTCGAAATTGTTGATCTCTCGAGCTTCGGACGACGTCTCGTTGTAAGCGGCAAGCAAAATCTCAACCAGAGGATCAAGGAAATTGAGAAGGAGCTTATCTTTAACGAGTATAGCGGCTCCCTCGGTGAGATCGTCGTAGGCGAGATCTACCAAATCCGAAAGAATGAGATCCTCGTCAACCACAACCGGAATGAGTTAATCCTCCCAAAGAGCGAACAGATTTTTAAAGAGCGGTATAAGAAGGGCGAGACCGTCAGAGCAATTATCAAAGAGGTTCGGAAGAATTCGGGAAACCCAGTGGTCATCATTTCTCGTGCCAATTCGAAATTCCTTGAGAAGCTTTTTGAAATTGAGATCCCTGAGATCTACGATGGCGTCATCGAGATCAAGACTCTTGCCCGCGAGCCTGGTGAGCGTGCAAAAGTGGCTGTTCTCTCGCACGACGACCGCATTGATGCCGTGGGAGCTTGCGTGGGGATGAAGGGAGTTCGCATTCATTCAATCGTGAGAGAGTTGAATAACGAAAACATCGACGTCATCAACTACAGCGATGATCCTGTTGTCTTTATCACTCGTGCACTCGCCCCGGCGAAGATAAAGCAGATTGAGCTCGACGAGAAGACGAAGATGGCAAACGTCTTGGTCCCAAATGATCAGATGTCTCTTCTCATAGGGAGGAACGGTCAGAATATCCGACTTGCGGCGAAGCTGACAGGCTATACGATTAATGCGATCAAGGAAAAACCTGACGTGGAGTACGATATCGAACTCTCCGAATTCCAGGAAGAGATCGGAGAAGATCTCTACGGGAAGCTCGTATCCTCTGGTTACTCATCCGCGCAAGAGGTCATCAAGGCGGGAGTCAGGAATCTCGTTGAGACTGTCGGTCTCGAAGAATCGAAGGCCAGGGGGTTGGTGGCGCTGCTCGAGACTGGCCTCGAAGAAGCCGAGATAGCGGAAGAAGAAGAGGTGGAAGAGGGTGATAATGATGAGGATGAGGAGAACGGGGAAGAAGAGGAAGAAGAGAAGGAGAACGGAGAGAAAGAGGACGAAGAGGAAGATGAGGAAGACGAAGAAGCCAACAAGGCCGAAGTGGTAGAGGAAGGCGGGAAGAAAGAGAAGCTGAAAGAATCAAAGAAGAAAGAGAAGACGAAAGCTGGAGAACCGAAAGTAGAAGAGGATACCGAAGAGAAGTAAAAATGGCTGAGACCGCTGAAAAGAGGAAGAAAATCTACAAGGTTGCGACGGAGCTCAACCTCGCGAGCGAGACCCTCATCGAGTTCCTCAACAAGAAGGGCTACGCCGTGAAAAGCCACATGTCAAGTGTGGATGAGGAGATGCTCCATGAAATCCTTGTTCACTTCAAGAAGGAAAAAGACGTTGCTGAACGTCACCATCGGAAACTCCATGAGCTGCGCGAGACGCGGAAGAAACCCGAGAAGAAAATTTCTGAGAAGCCAGCCGAAGAGGTCCAGGCGAGGCGGGTCCCACCACCTACCATCGTAGGAGAGAAACGGGCGCCAGAAGTCGTTGAAGTTGTTCAAAAGCCAATTGAAGAAATAAAGCCGGTCCCCCTCGAAGTCCCTACCGTCGAACTAGAGAAACCGGTCAAGCCCCCGGTTCCTGTTGAAGAAAAGGTTCCGCAGGAAGCGGTGGCAGAAGCTAAAGCCCGTGCGCCTGTTGAGGCTCTTCCAGAAGAGAAGATTGAAACCCCTGTCGAGGCAGTCCGAAGAGCAAAGGTCGGACTGAAGATTAAAGGGAAGATGGCGCTTGAGACTCCCCACGCTGAAGTCGAGGCGAAGGTCGAGAAGAAACCTGGCGCCGGGCTGGTTCTCCCGGCCGAAACTGAAGAGGCGAAGAAGAAAAAGAAAAAGAAGAAGCGTGTTCATGAAGAAGGAAAACTCACCGTCATCGAGGATGCGGATGAGCTACTCAAGAAGAAAAAGAAAAAGAAGAAGCTTCGCCATCACGAAGTCGATGAACGTGAAGTCGACGACGCGATCCGACGAACTTTCCAGATGATGGAGGAAACCGCGGTCAGTGCTCATGCCGTGTTCAAGCGGCGGAAGAAGATGGAACGACTTGAAGAAGAACAGAGGATGCTTGAAGCGGTTGAGAAAGAAAAGAGAGTTCTTCGCGTTACTGAGTTTGTTGCGGTGAATGAGCTTGCCAACCTGATGCAGGTCTCAGCCGCGGAAGTCATCAAGAAGTGCATCGAGCTCGGGTTGATGGTCTCAATCAACCAGCGTCTCGACAAAGACACCATCACTCTTGTTGCAGACGAGTTTGGCTTCGACATTCAATTTCAGGACATATTTGCAGCCGATGTTCTTGCTGACACCGCGGATTCGCCTGATTCACTGAAGTTCAGACCTCCGGTCGTGACGATCATGGGTCATGTCGACCACGGAAAGACCTCACTCCTTGATCACATCCGCCAGAGCAATGTTGTCGCTGGGGAGTCGGGCGGCATTACACAGCATATCGGAGCCTATGAGGTCTCCCTCGACCATAGGAAGCAGATCACTTTCCTCGATACACCTGGCCACGAGGCCTTTACTGCGATGCGCGCTCGGGGGGCGCAAGTGACGGACATCGTCGTGTTGGTCGTGGCGGCGGATGACAGCGTCATGCCGCAGACCCTCGAAGCCATTAGCCACGCACAGGCTGCGAACGTCCCGATCATCATCGCCATCAATAAGACAGACAAGGCTGATGCAAACCCAGACCGGATCCGACAACAGCTTGCGGAGAAGGGAATCCTCGTCGAGGAGTGGGGAGGCAAACACCAGTGTGTCGAACTCTCTGCTCGCACAGGAAAGAATGTGAACCTCCTTCTTGAGAAGATTCTTGTGGAGGCTGAAATCCTTGATCTCAAAGCGAATCCCGATCGTCACGCCCGCGGAACGGTCATCGAGTCGAAACTTGATAAAGGGAAGGGCATTGTTGGCACTGTCTTGGTACAGAAGGGTTCCCTCAAAATGGGCGATTCTTTCATCGCAGGCGTCTGTAGTGGGAGAGTTCGCGCGATGTTCGACGAGCGCGGGAATCGAGTTGAAGTAGCCCGTCCGTCGACGCCCGTCCAGGTCATTGGGTTCGACGGCATTCCACAAGCTGGTGACGAATTCGTCGCGCTTGCCTCGGACCACGAAGCACGAGAGATCAGCGTAAAGCGCCAGCAGTTGAAGCGCGAGCAAGATTTCCGCCAGGCACGAAGAGTTACGCTAGATACTCTCTCCCGAGAGATTAAAGAAGGCCAGGTAAGAGAGTTGAAGGTCATTGTCAAAGGCGATGTCGACGGTTCTGTCGAGGCGCTGTCAGATTCGTTGATGAAGCTTTCAAACGCAGAGGTACGGGTGGTGGTTCTTCACCGCGGCGTCGGAGCGATTTCCGAGTCTGACGTGCTGCTTGCGGCTGCATCAGATGCTGTCATCATTGGTTTTCACGTCAGGCCAAACCTTAACGCACGGCGTCTGGCAGAGCAAGAGCAAGTTGACATTCGGCTCTACAGCATCATTTACGATGCGATCAAGAATGTTCGGGATGCGCTTGAGGGCCTCCTCGAGCCGGAGAGAAAAGAGGAGGTTGTCGCCACGGTCGAAGTCCGTGAAACCTTCAAAGTGTCCAAAGTGGGGATGGTCGCTGGTTGTCACGTCCAGGATGGGAAAATCGTAAGGAACAGTAAAGTGCGGCTCGTCCGGGATGGCGTCGTCATTTTCGAGGGCGCCATCGCCTCATTGAAGCGTTTCAAGGATGACGTCCGAGATGTCGAGGCTGGATTCGAGTGTGGCATCGCGTTGCAGAATTACAACGACATCAAAGTCGGCGATACAATCGAAGCGTATAAGATCGTGGAAACGAAAAGGAAGCTGTAATCCATGTACGGCACAAGCCAGAACCATGGTAGGAGGGGAGTTCAATGTCCGTTCGAGCAGAGAAGGTGGGATCCCTCATCAAAGAGGAAATCAGTGTTATTATTCAACGCAAACTCAGCGAACCATCGAATGGTTTCATCACTGTCACAGACGTGCGTATGTCAGCTGATCTCCGGATTGCGAAAGTCTATGTGAGTATCTTCGGCCCTCCAGATGTGAAAGAAAAGACTCTGAAGATGATTGAAGCAAATAAGAAAGAGATTCGTTCCCTCATTGGTTCTCGGATTCGGCTGAAATTTACACCGGAGATTCATTTCCATCTCGATGAAACGTTGGACCGCGTCGAAACGATCAATAATCTGATCAAACAGATCCACAACGGGAAGTAATCCAGCCGATGATCAAAGGCGAGAGCGATGGATGGAACGTTCGATTTCGATGCCGGCGAAATCCTACTTGTTGACAAGCCGAAGGGGTGGTCTTCGTTCGATGTCGTGAAAAAGCTGCGGTCCCTTTTCCGTGTCAAGAAGATTGGCCATGCAGGGACCCTTGATCCGATGGCCTCTGGGTTGATGATTGTTGTTACGGGGCGAAAGACGAAAGAGATGGAGAAATTTAAGGGCCTCGAGAAGGAATATGAAGGTGTAATGGAGATCGGCGCGCGAACGAAAAGCTTTGACACGGAAACAGAGGTCTATGAACGGCAGTCTGTCGAGGAAGTCACGGAAGAGAAGGTGAGGGAGCTATTCAAAGAATTTACTGGGGAAATTGAACAGATCCCACCCATCTACTCTGCTGTGAAGGTTCAGGGTAGACGCTTGTACAAGTACGCCCGGAAAGGAAAGACGGTCGATTTACCTCGGCGGAAAGTCTCTATCTCAAAATTCGAGCCCCTCGACATTCGTCTTCCCAAGAGCGATGCGGATTCACCCGAAGTTAGCTTCCGACTGGTGTGCTCGAAGGGCACCTATGTCAGGGCACTCGTGGAAGAATTCGGCCAACGCCTCGGGTGCGGGGCATACTTGAAATCCCTCGTGAGAACAGTTGTTGGCAATTATCGGCTCAGCGAAGCTCTCACGATTGAGGAGTATGAGAACCTCGCGTCAAGAACGGCTGTCTAACTCTCTATGAAAGTAGTGCATTCTATAGACGAGGTTGAGAAGCAGAGGGCATCCATCGTAACGGTTGGAACGTTCGATGGAATCCACCTAGGCCATCAAGAGATTCTGCGCGAAGTGATACGCCGCGCAAGAGCGAGACGCGGTAGGAGCGTTTCCCTTACTTTCGATCCACACCCAAAGGAAGTCGTCGCCAAAGGAGGATACCCTGTCGAGATTCTGACGACGGTGGACGAACGTATAGAGCTGTTTGAAGAATTAGGGTTCGATCTTGTTCTTATTCTGCAATTTACGTATGAGTTTTCTCGGCAGACGCCTAGGCAGTTCTATGAGAAGTACCTTGTGAACAGCGTCGGAATTAGCGAGGAGGTGGAAGGCTACGATCACATGTTCGGCCGTGACCGAGAAGGGGGGATCGAAGAGATGAAGAGGATTGGAAACGAGTTCGGTTTCTCCGTGACCATCCTCCCGCCATTTACTGTCGACGGTGAGGTCATCAGCAGCACGAAGATACGCCACCTTCTGCGGGAGGGTGACATTCAGCGTGCGAGGAGATACTTGGGACGTGAGTACTCGCTGGACGGTCTCGTTGTGAAGGGTGCAGGGAGAGGGGTAGTGCTTGGATTTCCGACTGCCAACCTCCAGCCTGTCTCTGAAAGGAAGTTGGTGCCAAGGGATGGTGTCTACTTCGTTCGGGTGGTCCTCGAGGGTGTCTCGTACTACGGGATGATGAACATCGGGACTCGCCCGACCTTCGAAACAGACCATCGAAAAACAATTGAGGTCAACCTCTTCGATTTCAATCAGACGATATACGGAAAGAGGTTGCGGGTCCAATTTCTGCAGCGAATCCGAGACGAGGTCCGGTTTGCATCCGCCGCAGAGCTTGCACGAAGAATGGAGATCGACAGACAAGAGTGTTTGAAAATAAGGGAACAATTCATCCACAATCCTGCGTAGGTTCGGAGTATTCTATGTCATTAACGAAAGAGCAAAAGCTAGAGGTCATCAACAAGTACGGAAAAACTGCAAAGGATACGGGTTCGCCGGAGAGCCAAATTGCTCTCCTCACGACCCGGATCAATGAACTCGCCTCGCATTTCGAGCATCACGTCAAAGACCATCATTCCCGGATCGGTCTGCTGAAAATGGTTGGGAAGCGTCGGCGATTGCTTGAGTACCTTGCAAAGAAAGACATCGAGCGCTATCGAAAGATCATCACTGAGCTTGATATTCGAAAATAAATCTAGAAAGAAAAGGGTTACTCAAAATGGTGCGGAGAATAGAAATTGAACTAGACGGGAGGACGCTCTCGATCGAGACGGGCAAGTTCGCCAGGCAGGCCGACGGGGCCGTCATGGTTCGCTATGCGGACACGATGGTACTGGCGACGGCTGTCTCTGCGAAGGAGCCGATCGAAGGTCAGGATTTCTTTCCCTTGCAGGTGGAGTATCGGGAGAAGACCTCCGCGGCGGGAAGGATACCGGGCGGATTCTTCAAACGAGAGGGACGGCCGACCGAGAAGGAGATCCTCTCTTCTCGCCTTATTGACCGACCAATCCGCCCTCTCTTTCCGAAGACCTACCAATATGAAACTCAAGTTCTTGTGACGGTCTTCTCATCCGACCAGGAACATGATGCGGATGTGCTGGGCGCAATTGGTGCGTCAGCTGCCCTTCTCATCTCGGATATTCCGTTTGATGGTCCAATCGCCGAAGTCCGGATTGGGAGAATCGACGGCAAGCACATCATCAATCCGACCCTCAGCCAATTGGAAAAGAGTGACATGGACCTTGTCGTGGCGGGGACAGCCGACTCCGTCGTCATGGTGGAGGGCGAGGCAAAAGAGACTTCGGAGGATGCGCTCCTCCAGGCGATGAAGGTTGGGCATGAAGCAATCAAGAAGATCATTGCTGCTGAGCTCGAGTTCGCGCAGGGTGTTGAAAAACCGAAAAGACCTGTTGGGGCTGCGGTGGCCGACGATGGACTTGTGGCTGACGTCAGGACCCATGCAAGCGAAAGAATTAAGAATCTGAATCGTGCTGTCCAGAATAAAGACGAACAAAACAAACAGCGCGAGAGTATTGAATCAGAGGTGAAACAACTCCTGATTGAAAAGTATCCGGAGAAAGAAGCTCTCATTTCTCAAGTACTGCATGACATTGAGCGCGAAGATATGCGCTCGATGATCCTGGGTGAGGGTAGAAGGCTGGATGGAAGGTCATTGACTGAAATCAGGCAGATCACTTGCGAGGTCGGTTTATTGCCAAGAACACATGGCTCCTCACTCTTTACCCGAGGGGAGACTCAAAGCTTGACGACTGTCACGCTCGGCACGAAGCCCGATGAGCAGCTCATCGAAGGGCTCTTTCCTGAATCGACAAAGCGGTTCATGTTACACTATAACTTCCCACCCTATAGTGTTGGAGAAGTCGGAAGAGTGGGAGGCCCAGGAAGGCGAGAGATTGGGCACGGCAACCTCGCCGAAGGGGCACTGAAGAATTTAATTCCGCCCGAGTCCGACTTTCCTTACACGATTCGAGTTGTTTCCGATATACTGGAGTCAAATGGCTCCTCATCGATGGCTACCGTTTGCGCTGGCTCGCTGGCTCTCATGGACGGCGGCGTCCCAATCAGAAAAGCTGTCGCCGGGATCGCGATGGGGCTCGTCAAAGAGGGTGATCGGGTCGCGATCTTGAGTGACATCCTTGGGAACGAGGACCACCTCGGTGACATGGACTTCAAGGTTGCTGGCACGCGGGATGGGATCACAGCGTTTCAGATGGACATCAAGATCAAGGGGATTTCATTTGAAATTCTCGAGCGCGCGCTCCAGCAGGCTCGTGAAGGGCGCCTTCAAATCCTTGACATCATGGATCAGGCGATTTCTGAGCCGCGCAAGGATCTCTCTGCCTTCGCGCCCCGCCTGACATCACTGAAGATTCCTGTCGACATGATCGGTGCGGTGATTGGTCCAGGAGGGAAAACGATTCGCCACATTGTGCAGGAGAGCGGTGCAGAAGTGAACATCGAAGAGGATGGGACGGTCGTCATAGCGTCAGTGAATAAACAATCCACCGACCGCGCTCGTGAAATGATTGAACGGATTACTGAAGTGCCGGAAGTTGGCAAGGTGTACAAAGCGACTGTACGGAAGATCATGGACTTTGGAGCTTTTTGCGAGTTCCTGCCGGGGAAAGAAGGGCTCCTTCATATCTCACAAATTGATACGCGCAGGATCAACAAAGTCTCCGACGTCTTGAAAGTCGGCGATGTCCTGGAAGTCCGTCTTATCAAGATTGATGAAGAGGGACGCTTCAATCTCAGCCGTAAAGTATTGCTTGGACCTACACACGAAAAGAAAGAGAAGCGAGAAGTCGTGATGTGACACGTAGCCTTGTCCTGACAGATATGGAGAAACCCCTCTGGGCAACAATTAAGCCTTGAAATCACCTCAAAGAAAAGTCCTTCTCATCATCCTCGATGGCTTCGGCATCGGCACTGATGACGAAATCAGTGCGATTGCTCGAGCGAAAAAGCCTTTCATCGATAGTCTCCTCAAGAACTATAGGTCATCCGTCCTGAGTGCCTCGAACGAGGACGTCGGTTTGCCGGACGGCCAGATGGGAAACTCCGAAGTCGGCCACATGAATATCGGCGCGGGTCGAATCGTTTATCAGGAGATCACCCGCATCAATCGATCTATACGGTCGGGGGAGTTTTTCCGAAATCCCGCCTTTCTGATTGCCGCAGAAAATGCAAGAAAGAAGAACTCAGCCCTGCATTTGATCGGGCTAGTCTCTGACGGCGGCGTGCATAGCCATATCACCCATCTCTTTGCCCTCTTGAGATTTGCAAAGGAACAGGGAATCCAGCGCGTCTTTGTACATGCCTTGCTCGACGGGCGAGACACTCCTCCCGAAAGCGGAGCTGAATACCTGCAGCAGCTGAAGGAACAGTGTGAGGGGGAAGGCACCGGCGAGATCGCAACGGTTATGGGTCGCTACTACGGGATGGATCGTGACAGTCGGTGGGAGAGGACGGAAAAAGCGTACCGTGTGCTTACGGAAGGTGTGGGGAACCGATGGACTGATCCGATCGATGGAGTCAGGGCTTCATACAAGAGTGGAGTGACCGATGAATTCGTGCTTCCCATCGTCGTCGTGCGTGGAGGTCAACCCGCTGGAGTGATCAGTGACAATGATTCCGTCATCTTCTTCAACTTTAGAACCGATCGTACTCGGCAGTTGACGCGCGCTTTTGTTATGAATGACTTCGATAAGTTCCAGAGACGAAAACTCTCGCTCACGTTCATTACGATGACACCATATCACAGCGATTTCACTTGCCCAACGGCCTTCCAGACCACAGACCTTACGAAGACGCTCGGTGAGCTCGTGTCGAATGAAGGATGGAAACAATTGCGACTCGCAGAGACCGAGAAGTATGCCCACGTCACTTTCTTTTTCAGTGGTGGCTGCGAGGTTCCATTTGAGGGTGAGGACCGAATTCTCGTTCCTTCGCCCAGAGGTGTGCCAACGTACGACCTGAAGCCCGAGATGAGCGCTTACGAGGTGACAGAGAATGCTCTGCGGGCTTTCAAGTCAAAGGACTATTCCCTCATTGTCATGAATTACGCAAATGCTGATATGGTTGGTCATTCTGGGAACATGACTGCGGCAATCAAGGCTGTTGAGGTTGTCGATGAATGTTTAAGCAAGGTTGTTCCGGCCGCAAAGGAGGCAAGCTATACGGTTCTCATTACTGCGGATCACGGGAATGCCGACAAGATGGTCGATGATGACGGCGGGCCTCATACAGCGCACACCTCCAACCTTGTCCCATTCATCCTGGTCGATAACGAAATCAGGAGCAGTCTGCGTCCAAATGGTAAACTTGCTGACATCGCCCCAACAATCTGTGAGTTGATGGGCCTCGAGATTCCGTCTGAGATGGACGGTGAATCTCTCCTCGAGCCAATCGAGGTCTCCTCGGAGAAATCAAAGTAGTTGCTCTTCTCGCAGCGCGACAGTGAATGTTGTTCTGAAACCCGCCAAACACCTTCGCGGTGAAGTTAGACTCCCCGGCGACAAATCAATTACCCACCGCGCCATGATGATTAGCGCCTTGGCAGAAGGGACCTCCGAAATAGTCGGGTCCTCTTCTGCTGCAGATCCCATGAGCACGCTGGACTGCCTCCGCGCACTTGGCGTCGAGAGACACACCACTCGCGAATCATTGCTCATCCGCGGTCGAGGGTTGAGAAAGCTGTTGAAGCCCCAGCATGTTCTCGATGCTGGAAACTCGGGCACGACAATCCGACTCCTCACCGGGATTCTCGCGGGCCAGGCGTTTAGTTCGATGATCACCGGGGATGACGCACTTCGAAAGCGCCCCATGAAGCGAGTGATCGATCCGTTAATGCAAATGGGTGCTCGAATCGAAGCGACAGAGAGTCAGACGCCGCCTCTAAAGATTTCTCCTGCCAATCGACTCCATGGAATCGACTACGTCCTCCCGGTGCCAAGCGCACAAGTGAAATCCGCTATCCTATTAGCTGGTCTTCACGCAGAGGGCACAACTCGCGTCACTGAGCCAGTTGCGACACGCGACCACACGGAGCGGATGCTCGGGCTCACTGTGAAGGTCTCTGACGGTACACGATTCGTGGAGGTAAATGGCGGCCAGAGTTTTGAGGCTCGAAAATTCAATGTTCCAGGCGACATTTCCGCTGCCACCTTCTTTATTGTCGCAGGGTGTCTGATCCAGAATTCTGAGTTACACATCGCTGGTGTTGGCTTGAATCCAACTCGCACAGCGATTCTCGGTATCCTTCTCGAAATGGGTGCAAAGATGCAAATCGAGAAGATCGAGAGTTCTGATCCCGAGCCGATCGGAAACATTACAGTCCGAAGTTCTCCACTAAGAAATGTGAGAATCGATCCTGACCTCATCCCGTCTCTCATCGATGAGATTCCAGCACTTGCTGTGGCGGGGGCGATCGCAAGAGGGAGGTTTGAAGTCCGAGGGGCTTCAGAACTCCGCGTCAAGGAGAGTGACCGGGTCAAGTCGATTTCCCAAAACTTGAAAAAGCTCGGTGTTCAAGCAGAGGAATACGAAGATGGGATTGCATTTGAGGGAGAAAATGAGTTAATTCCCAGCACTCCGTTGGACAGTTATGGTGATCATCGGATTGCGATGGCGATGGGTGTTGCCAGTCTTGTCGCTGCAAAGGAAGTCGAGGTGCGCAGTGCGGAGTGTGTTGACATTTCATTTCCGGGGTTCTGGGACGTCCTCAAGAGCCTGACGGCGTGACAGCGCCGAACGCCTAACTCTCCACCACAGCATTCACAGGAGGTACTCCCGTGGCAAGCGTTAAACTCGAGAATGTAAAAAAAGTATTTGACGGTGGAGTCGTGGCCGTCCAGGATGTTAACATTAACGTGCAGGACAAAGAGTTTGCAGTTCTCGTCGGCCCGTCGGGTTGCGGGAAGACGACAACACTCCGCATGATTGCAGGCCTCGAAGAAGCTACCGAGGGCAGCATTTATATTGGAGACAGGCTCGTGAATGACGTGCCACCGAAGGATCGAGATATTGCAATGGTCTTCCAGAACTATGCCCTCTACCCTCATATGACTGTCTATGACAACATGGCTTTTGGACTGAAGCTGCGAAAGTATCCCAAGCAGGAGATTAAACAGCGAGTGCACGACGCAGCACAAATACTTGGAATTGAGGAGCTCCTTGATCGGAAGCCAAAAGCCCTCTCTGGTGGTCAGCGCCAACGCGTCGCTGTCGGTCGAGCAATCGTGCGCAAGCCAAAAGTGTTCCTATTTGACGAACCGTTGAGCAACCTCGATGCAAAGCTTCGTGTGCAGATGCGCACAGAAATCTCGAAGCTTCATCAGAGACTTGAAGCGACGATGGTGTACGTCACACACGATCAGACAGAAGCGATGACGATGGGGGACCGTATTGTCGTCATGAAAGACGGAGTAATTCAGCAGACAGACACGCCATTGAACCTATACAACCATCCACAGAACAAGTTCGTCGCCGGATTCATCGGGAGTCCAGCGATGAATTTCTTTAATGGTAGGATTGAGGCAGACGGCGGCTTAGTCTTCACCGAAACCGGAGGTGGTTTGCGACTGTCTCTCCCAGAGCAGTTCGCAGAGCGATTGGCTTCTCATCATGGAAAGGAGATCACTCTGGGAATTCGGCCGGAGCACATCTTCGATGCCCGCCGCTGTGAAGGAGCGGAAGTGAAGGCGAGGGCGAAGGCGAAAGTCGAAGTCGTTGAGCCGATGGGAAATGAGATCTACGTCTACTTCGCAACCAAGTCAGGTACGATGTACGTTTCGCGCATCACAGCGACGGAAGAACCCGAGGCTGGAAAAGAAATGGAATTCGTCTTTGATACAGCGAAGGTGCATCTGTTCGATGCAGTGACGGAGAAGGTGTTTCTCGGGTGAGGAAAATCAGAGGTGAATCACCTGGTGATGGAACAAATCGATCCTCAACTCTTCCGTTAACCACTTCACAAAATCCAACCCATATTTGTTCATGAAGTAAATTACGTTGATCTGTCGCTCCTGAAGCTCACCGAAGGGCAGGATGTTGTTCGCGACCTTCTCTACCTGCTTCAATGCGATTTCGTTTTTCTTCTTCTGTGCATTGATCGTCTTCTCTTTTAACACATTCAGTTGAAACTCGATCTTGGACGCTGCAGTCTCAAGCGCTCCGAGAAGTGTCGGGTCGATCTGGTTTATCCCAAATTTCAGCTCATTCAACGACTCCTTCACCCGTGCCCCAACGTTTTGGAACATGTCTTCCACTTTAATATCAGAAATTTGTTCCGAAACAGTCCTTAGCACAGTTTCAAGATTTCCGAAGAACGCGGTGAGGTCCAGCTCGAACTTCTCGAGAATACTTTCGAGCTTCTCTTCCAGTATCGTCGCCGTCGCACGAGGATAGATGATCGGCATCGTGAGATCGAAAAACTCGTACACAGGCTTGAGTTGTGCAAAGTACGCGATTTCGTTTGGTCCGCCGACATAAACTGCTGTCGGGAGCACCGTATCTTGACAGATCGGACGAAGAACGACATTTGGACTGAGAAGCTCGGGCATCTCAGCAGCGATTTGCCTTAATTCTTCAATCGTGAGATGACGTCGTGCTCCTTTCAACCCAAATCCTTCTTCACGTGGCTCAATGAGATAGCGCCCTCCTTTTTCGAATAGAAATAGATTGAGGGCTTTCGCCTTCACCTGGGCGTGGTATCTCTGCTCCAACTCTGCGCTGCGATCGATAACAAGTTGGCAAACCTTTGGATGCTCGTTGATTTCTCGCTGGAAGATCGGGCTCATCAGTCTTTTCAACTCCAAGTGGTTCGGCTTGATGAAGATAAGCCCGGAATTCTCAAAGAAATGGTTGATGAGCCCGACGAAGGCCTTCGTAAAGGTTGCACCGCGTTGGTAATAATGCCTGACCGTCTCGAAGAGTTTTCCCTTGAATTCTGTGTTGATCAACGCCTCCTCAATGTGGTTGAAGAACTCATCGATGAAGCCATCAAGCTGCAGTTCGCCTACCGCCCCGATGTTCTTATCGAGCGGTTTTCCATCGAGTAAGTACTCGATCTTCTTTGCTTTGTTGTCAGGATCGACGACCTTTACATTGTTCACCTCTTCGAAGTCGTGGTCTTCACCCTCAAGCCAAAAAATCGGGACGAAATGGTATTCGGGGAAGTTGTTGTTCAGCAGGTCGGTAAGCTTGAGTGTTGTGATGATCTTGTAAATGGTGTAGAGAGGGCCACTGAGCAATCCGACTTGTTGACCTGTGACCACAGCGAAAGTATTGTCTTCATGCAGGAGGTCGATGTTTGCGAGCGTCTTGATACTGCAGTAGAACTCTCTGTTTTGCTCCGCAAGGACCCGCACGAGGGTAGAACGATCCTTCAGTTTTTGTCCGACATGTTCGAGAAGTTGCCTTAAGTGGGAAAGATCTCTGAAGTTTCCATTAAAATACTTCGCTACTCGGTCATAGGCGGTAACATAATGGATAAAAAGGCTTGAGAACCCACTAGTCTCCGCGGGTATGTCTTTGAATTCAATCGAGTGCAGCATCCGTGTCCTTGGATGGTTGGAGAAAAAACCCTGCAGAATATAAGCGATTTGCGATAAAGAAGCAAGGTCAGCCGAGTTTGGGTGTTGTCCTAATTAGAGAGGGTTTATCCTAAGTTGAAACGGGGTGACAGAGAGGCAGGCAGTTCGGTTTATGAATTACACTTGGGTGGTCAACGTGCGCGTCGCGTCAAACAAGCAGGGCAAGTGCAGTTCCTATCACTTGTCGTCTTATGCGAGAGTCCATGTATTATACCTCCTACCGCATCGAATCTATGAGCAAAGATGTCAAAGTAAGAAGTGTCGCCACTATTGTATCGCCTAAATACCGCGTATGCAATGTGATCTGCAATCTGGATCAGTCTTGAAGAGGTTGACGTAGCAAAAAGGGGTGTGTCGGCAAGTTGCTTAATAACTCCCCAGCGTGTTCCAATTATGCGGAAATTCTTTGCAAGTCCTAATAGCGTTGTTTCATAAGAGCTCTCATCTAAAATGATCAGTCCTCGATCGCGCTTTCCTTGCTCACGCCCACGCAAAAGAAATATGTTAAACCTACTGCAAAGGTCTTCAAAAGCCAACTCCATCGGATCGGAGCCTACAAAATCGATTTTCTTTACAGCACAAGCAAACGCGCGAGCTGTATCGTAGGATTCAACAAACGTTGTAAGAACCTGCCGGATAATTGCTTTTCTTTCTTCCTTCCGCATTGACTTCCACGGCTCTTTCGTTCCAGCATATATCTCCGATGCGTGAAATTCAAGAGTTTGTGGACTGGTCGGCTGGATCTTCAGAGCAAGCTCCTCAAGTTGTTGAGACAGGTAATCTGCCTGTGACTCGTATACAGAGATGCCTCCAAGAACCAAATAAGTCTCATCAGCATTCGCTGGTGAACCGGAGTCGTCGAGGTAGAGAAGATGCATGTGGAAGGCACAGAAGTAGATAAAAAAAATGCAGCCGGGTGGAGTTTCCTCCAGCGAACCGCAAGAAATGCAGCCCTCCCAACCGCATGCCCAAGATACAAAATGATCAGATAAATGTCAAGTAGAATTTTGATCAAAGCACTGATCGGGCAACCGATTAGGGAGCACATCTTGACAACTCACGTTGAGAGACAGAACTTGACTGTGCGAATGCAGATGCGTAGATTTGCTCGGCTCACGAATGCCTCGTTAAGAAGCTTGAGAACCTCAGAGCCGCACTTGCTCTGCATTTCCTTCATTACAACTTCATGAGGATTCACCAAACATTGAGAGTAACATCCGTAATGGAGACCGGAGTCTCAGAGCATATCTGGATGTGGGAAGAAATGTTAGGAGTTAACGGTTGCCAAAGGGAGGCCGCATGAACAAACGAACGATCAGCACTAGCCGAATTCATTCGACACCGACTGCACAGGCTATCTGTGATGCCTTGGACAGGTATTTTGGCGCCTATAGTTGCCTATTTAGCGAGCTTGGCGTTGACGGGATATGGTCTCTAGGGCAAAGCCCCAGTCGAATGGATTATTGGGCAATCGATGTTTACCACCGTGAACCGACAGAACCATTTCCACAGATGTATGCAGTCGAAATCAAAGTAACACGGAACGATTTTAGGGCAGAACTCGGGAAGCCAGAGAAACAACACTGGGCGTTGATGCGCAGCAGTCGGTTTTACTTCTGCGCTCCTAAAGGATTGATTAAGCAAAATGAGTTGCCGCCGTACGCTGGGCTGCTTGAATACGATCACGGTGTGATCTATGAGAGGATTAAAGCGCCCATGCGTGAACCGAAGCCACCAAGTTGGAAGTTCGTCGCGGGTCTACTCTGGTTGGCGTCTGCTCGGTCAAGACGATACTCGATAAAGGCTGGGGAGTCAAGGAATCGACCAAAATCAGATTAAGACACTACCCAATACTTGAACAGCGCTCAACTCAGTGGACTCCGGACCATGTCATGCTTTGATATTGGAGAGGGAACTCCGTATATTTGGATCGCTCATGTGTGCATGATTGCTTGTCCTGCCATTTCTTTCCGAGGGAACTCAGGCGATGAGTTTCTGGTTGTTTCTCAAACCCCACCATCCATAACCAAGTAAAGGGAGGTAATATGAAGCCGACACGGTTTATCAGCATCTTGCTTGCAGCTTGGATTCTTTGTCTCACAAGTCTCCTGGCGCAGGACCAGCCAAAAGCCTCTGGCGCGCCTCCGACTTCAGGACTCCGCGCCGATTTGTTGAAGCAGTGCAACGAAGTTGAGAAAAAGTTTGTGGATCTTGCACAGGCAATGCCTCAGGAGAAGTACACCTGGCGACCTGAGGAAGGTGTCCGGTCGGTAAGTGAAGTGTACATGCACGTCGTCGGGGCGAATTTCTTCATCCCGAGATCTGCAGGAGTGAACCCACCCGAAGGACTGAGTCGCGACATGGAGAAGACCGTTACGGAGAAAGCGAAAGTCGTTGAGATGTTGAAGAAATCGTTCGACCATCTTCGTCAGGCTGTCCTCTCGAAATCTGATGCCGACTTGGATAGCCCTGCAAAGCTATTCGGACAGGAAACGACTGTTCGGGACGTATTCTTGACAACAGTAACGCACATGCATGAACACCTTGGCCAGTCGATAGCCTATGCACGGATGAACGGCGTTGTCCCTCCGTGGACCGCCGCAGAACAGGCACCACGGCCCGAGGCACCTAAGAAGTAGTTCTTTTGTTATATAGTGCAGTGAAGGGCCTTAACCAGCAGCAGTGCATCACATATGGGATTTGATGTCTGGCTGGCTTTGCTGTCGGTGACAGCAGTCTTCTCTCCTCAGGAACGAGGCCTCATTGACCTTTTTGTTTGAAAATTTGCAGAGTTTTTGTTGTATTTTTTGAGAATTTTTGAAGACGTTCGACTATTTCATTTAGTGACAACAATATAGGACGATTCCGATAATCTTAGAGAATGGCTGAATCACCCAGTTCCTCTACCATCCTTCCTAGAGAGACAGTCCAGAAAGCCGTAGCCGCTCCACCGAAAAAGAAGAAGAAAGCAAAGCTTGTCGCAGTTGTGCACGAAGAAGGCTGTACGGGGTGCGAGGTCTGCATCGAGTTTTGTCCAGTGGATTGTATCTACAAAGTCCCCGGGCCAGAGAACCCCGAAGAGCACGGCTACATAAGCGTGAACGGCGTTGTCGTTGTGGACGAAGAAGTATGCATCGGCTGCAAGCTCTGTGCAAAGTACTGTCCCTGGGAGGTCATCGATATGGTGACGCGTGAGGAAGCGGAGACGATTGCTGCTTGATTCGGGATCCGAGACTTGTCTAAATCGAACCGTTGCCGAACAAAATAAGAATTGATGGCTGAAGACCAAGCGGTTAATTCTGGACCTGCAGTGGAACCTGCGGTGAGCTCGCAGGGTAGTGCCCTTGAAACCAAGTCTGCGACTCCCCCGACTAGCGAGGTGCCAGTCGCAACTCCTCCGAGGCCGGAGCCGCCCAAGATCGTAACTACGCCAGTTCCAAGGAAAGCCAAACAGGACCGACCACCAAATCAAGATCCCGGCATCTGGCGGATGAACCGGAGGAACTTCCTCTCTGCCGCAGGCTGGCTGGGCTTTTTGACTTTCATCTTCGCGTCTGTGGTCGGCGCTCTGCGTTACATGTTCCCTCGCATTCTGTTTGAACCACCTACGAAATTCAAAGCAGGTTTTCCTGAAGATTATGTGATCGGTGACGTGAACGAATCCTACAAGGACACTCAACGAGTCTGGATTGTCCGGGAGAAGGAAGGCTTTTATGCATTGATTGCGATCTGTACGCACCTCGGTTGCACACCGAACTGGCTTCCAGCGGAGAACAAGTTCAAATGCCCCTGTCATGGGAGTGGCTACTACAAGAATGGGATCAACTTTGAAGGGCCGACACCTCGTCCGCTCGAGCGAGCGTATGTCGGTCTCGCCGATGATGGTCAGCTCTTGATCGATAAGAGTATCAAGTTCCGGTATGAGTTAGATGAGTGGGGCAAACCCGGATCATACCTGAAGTACACCGGAGTCTGAGTTTGAAGTTTTCATCTCAATGCTCGCTTATCTGCAAGACTCTATCAAGCTTTGAATCAATGAACGGAGCTAAGCTATGCCCGGTCTGATGGAGAAGTTCAGAAAGACGGATGTCTACAAGTCAATCTTTAGACATAGTTATCAAGACACGCAGCGGAACCGTGCTTTGCAAATTGTCGACAACGTGTTCTTGCATCTTCATCCCGTTCGAGTTGGCCGTCACGCCACGAACCTCAGTTACACATGGGGGATGGGCGGAATAACGCTCTTGTTGTTCCTTGTCACCATCATCACTGGTGTTATCCTGATGTTCTACTATCGGCCTGCCGCACAGTACGCGTACGAGGACATGAAGTACCTGATGAACGATGTTCCGTTCGGTCCCCTCATCCGAAACATGCACCGTTGGGCAGCCCACGGAATGGTTATCACGGTGATGCTTCACATGTTCAGGGTTTTTCTGACTGGTTCCTATAAACCTCCGCGTCAGTTCAACTGGGCTGTCGGAGTTCTTCTTCTTGTCCTGACTCTGATGCTAAGTTTCACCGGGTATCTCCTTCCGTGGGATCAACTATCGATATGGGCCGTTACAGTGGGTACAAACATGGCACGTGCGACACCACTCCTTGGGCACGAAGGTCCCTTCGGTTCCCAACTCGGCATGAGGCCGGATAACGATGTGAGATTCCTTCTTCTTGGGGGTACACAAGTCGGCCCGCCAACGCTTCTTCGATTTTACGTGCTGCATTGCATTTTCTTGCCGCTCGTCGCCAGTGTCTTTATGGCCGTCCACTTCTGGCGTGTGCGAAAAGATGGAGGCATTTCAGGGCCGGAGACCGGCAAGAGAACCTCCTGACGCCCCGTGGGAATGCCTGATAGTCTGAGAATCGTTTCTGCTCATAGGGACTCGATATGCACAATTTTCTGAAGATTATCTCGAAACCCGACAACATCCCTATTCTCGGATTGTTTCTCCTCGCCCTCTTCTTTGTCGGGCTCTACATAAAGAAAAGCAGGACAAACGATCGCCAAGAGATCCCTGAAGAGGCGAAGCTCGATGACAAGGTTCAGGTCTGGCCGTACCTCGTGCGTCTGGAATTCCTAGCGGCAATCATCGTAATGGCTGTCCTTGTCGTTTGGTCCATCACCGTCAACGCGCCTTTGGAAGAGCCTGCAAACCCCGCCCTCACTCCGAACCCATCGAAAGCGCCCTGGTACTTCCTTGGACTTCAGGAAATGCTCGTGTATTTCGACCCGTGGATAGCGGGTGTGGTGCTTCCGACACTTATCATCATCGGTTTGATGGCCATTCCGTACATCGATATCAACCCGAAGGGAAATGGATATTACACCTTCAAAGAACGCAAGTTTGCTGTGACGGTTTTCTTGATCGGATTCATTGGACTTTGGGTTATGATGATTACGCTGGGGACCTTCTTCAGAGGGCCGGGATGGAATTTCTTCATGCCGTGGGAGGAATGGGATATCCACAAAGTCGCCGTGCTGAACAACATGGACTTGTCAGAGTACTTCGGCATGCCGACACACTTCCCCGACAACAGCCTGAATCCTGCTGCATTCATCTTTGGGGCTATCGTTGTTCTTGGGTACTACTCTCTGGGCGTGTTCTACTACTTCAAGAAGAGAAATACGGATTTGATGAATAAGCTGGGATTGCTGCGATACATCATCGTGTCATTCTTGTTTCTGACAATGGTTGCACTAGTTCTGAAGATGGGGATGAGGATCCTCCCGCCATTCTTTGGAGTCAATCCGGTGAAGTATGTTTGGGTGACTCCATGGTTCAACATCTGAAAACTTTCATCACCAGTTACCGCAGAGGAGCGGAGAAGGAAGTTGTTTAAACGGCGTGCACTGGTTCCAATCGAGGAGCGAAATTATGCTCCTGTTTACCTGGTCTTCAGCGGCCTGCTTTTGCTTGGTACGATGTGGGCTGTCGTCGACGAGGTGACGATCCGTCGCCCCTGGAAAGAATATCAACGTGACTTCCATGAGTACGCGGAGAAGACTCTTCAGGATCGTTATGTTGCCGCGCTTGCCCAGGTTGATTCCTCAAAGTATCAAGATTACCAAAAAGACTCGACAGCCGCCGAAGAAGCCTTGAAAAGCGAGGAGTACAATGACGCGCTTCGTTCGCTCGACAAGTTGGAACGACAACTCGACGAAGTCACCAGAGATTGGCGTTTCTCCAGAAGTAGGTCGGATGCGGCATACTATGAGTATAAAAAGAACGTCCATGAGGGAAAAGAAGATCCAGAGGGAAAGAAACGGCTCGATGACTTAAGTCTCGAGATTGCTAGGTACACTGCCGGGATGGACGATCTCGACAAGAAGATTGCTGACGTCCAGGGTGTCGTTGATCGTTACAAGGATCACCTCGATAGTGTGAAAGCAGAGATAAAGGGTCTCTTCGCTGACACTCAGAAATTCGCCGACAAGCTTGACCGGATTAAAGCAAGTCCTATCGAGGTGAAGCAAACGGTCATCAATGATTTTGAGAAGACAAGTTTTGGGGAGTTAAAGGCGCGAGTCGACCGGTGTGTGACCTGTCATCTGGGTTACAACGAACCTCTTTTCTCAGACGCTCCAGAGCCTTTCAAAACTCATCCCCTTCCTGAGTTGCTCTTGCTTCATAATCCGGAAAAATTCGGCTGTACTCCTTGCCATCGGGGCCAGGGTCCAGCGCTCACAAAGGGAGATGCTCATGGTGATGCGGATCCCTATTGGGATGCTCCTCTTCTCAAGGGGAAGGATGTCTACGCGGGCTGCAACGCTTGCCACTCGAGTGAGGTTGTGCTGAAACTTGCCTCGCGCTTGACGAGGGCAAAACAGTTGTTGCTGGAATCGGGGTGCTATGCTTGTCATGACATCAGGAACTTCACGGACTTGCCAAAGATCGGTCCAGACCTCAACGAACTGACTGCGAAGGTGAAGCCCGAGTGGGTTTTCCGTTGGGTCAAGAACCCGAAAGACTATAACCCACACACTCGCATGCCGAACTTCCGTCTCTGCGATGACGAGGCAGAAGCGGTCACTGCATACCTAGTTGATGTCTCCAAACAGAATCCTTTCCGCTCCAACTATCCCTCTGGAACATACAAAGGTGGCGTGGCGGCAAGAGGCAAGGAACTTGTGGAGACGATTGGATGCAAGGGCTGCCACGTGGTTGGAAGTGACGAGCGCATGAGGACGGAGAGAGGAACGAGCTATGATATTGCACCCGAACTCTCTCGGGTTGGCGGGAAGACAAATCCAGACTGGCTCTTCGATTGGTTGAAGAATCCACGTCACTTCCATCCCACCGCACGAATGCCCAGCCTTCGGTTGACAGACACTGAGGCTCGAGACATCGTTGCATATCTTGCTTCACTCAAAGACGATCGTCCAGCACCCCAAGAGGTGCTAGATCTCGACAGCAAAGAGAAGATTACAAAAGGGCTGAAAGTCATCAGTGAATACGGCTGTAACGGATGTCACAACATCAAAGGGACGGAGAAACTCGGTAAGGTAAGCGTGGATCTTTCAGACTTTGGAAGGAAGCTTCTCGACCAGATGGACTTCGGCGACACCAAGGTCCCTCACACCTGGGATGATTGGGTAAGGAACAAATTGAAAGATTCTCGTGTTTTTCAAACAGATCGGATAGTGCAAAAGATGCCCGTTTTCGCGTTCTCTGACGAGGAGATCGAGACCCTGAGAATGCTTCTGAAGAGTTTCCAGAAAGAAGGCGTCGCAGAGAAGTATAGGTATCCTGATACGAAACAACAGCATGATATTGACAATGGTCGGCGGCTCACGATGTGGTATAACTGCATTAATTGTCACCAGATTGAAGACAGGGGAGGATACATCGGGGCGCTGTATGAGGAGAAGGCTCTGGCTCCCCCAGTGCTGACGGGCGAAGGAGCCAAGGTTCAGGAGCAATGGGTACACGGCTTCTTGCTTGGCCCGTCTCCGATTCGGCCTTGGATAAAGGTCCGGATGCCGACTTTCAGCTTGACGGATGATGAGATCTCAACAGTCACGAAGTACTTCCTCGGCTTGTCAAAACAAGAACTCGAGCTTCGTGATTACGCCGCAACTCCAATTGACTCAAAGAACCTGGAACCAGGAAAGAAGTTGTTCGAAAGCTATCAGTGCGCAAAGTGCCATCCAACAGGACCCGTGAAGTTGGGTGAGGGTGTTGTCGCCGCCAATTTGGCTCCGAACCTCGGGCTTGCAGCAGGGCGACTGAAACCCAACTGGATCGTTGAGTGGTTGCGCGACCCCCAAATGCTCCAGCCTGGAACGAATATGCCTACCTTCTTCTACGAAGCTCAAGCACCCGATCAAACCATCCTCGGTGGTAACTCGGAAGAGCAGATTAAAGCACTCAGGGCATATGTGTGGAGCTTGGGGAGACGAGGAACCTCAGTTGCCGCTGGTCGGTGAGTTTGTTGTAGTTTAGTAAATCCATACCACGAACATTCAGGACGCCGAAAGGCGAAAGGAAAAACAATGAGAGCGGTAAAGACCATGTCGGTGGTAATCGCGAGCTTGTGTTTTGCCACTTATGCGCTTGGTGGTGACGTCGGTGGCAAAGTTTCATTTGCAGGAACTCCCCCAAAGGCGGCACGCCTGCAGATGGGGGCGGATGCAGTGTGTATGAAGCAGCATAAAGAGCCAGCCTATAGTCAGGATGTGATAGTCAACAAGAACGGCACTCTGAAGAACGTACTCATCTACGTCAAGGACGGATTGGGCGGCAAAACGTATGAGCCCCCAAAGGAAAAGGTCGTCTTCGATCAGAAGGGATGTATGTACTCACCTCACGTTCTTGGAATCCAAGTTGGTCAGGAGCTTGAGGTCGTAAACGACGACCCGACACTTCACAATGTCCATTCCTTGTCGAAGGTGAACCCCCAGTTCAATTTCGGTCAGCCGAAGCAGGGGATGAAGTTCACGAGGAAGTTTGATAAGCCTGAAACGTTCAAGGTCAAGTGCGAAGTTCACTCATGGATGAATGCTTACATCGGAGTCTTTAACCACCCGTTCTTTGCTGTTACCGGTGACGATGGGTCATTCAATCTGAAAAACCTTCCTCCGGGGACGTATACTATCGAAGCCTGGCATGAAAAGTATGGGACACAGGCGGCGAAAGTAACGGTCGATGCGGCGGGAAAGAAGACCGTTGAATTCAAGTTTGCAGCAAAGTAACTCACCTTGAACGGAGGCTGTCCAGGAAGGTGTTTCGACTGCACTCAACATGACAAATCTGATGAGACCGGGTCCTCCTGAGCGCAACGAAGTGAAGTCGAAGGATGAATAATATGACTTCTTGAACAGCCTCACCATATATCTCATTAACCAAAGGAACGAATCGGTGGAGCAGGCTGTCACTCCAGAAGATGCAGTACATGTTGTCGGCCACGAAGAGAGTTTGAGCTTTTGGAGAAAGTATGTCTTCTCTCTTGATCATAAAGTGATTGGGATTCAGTACCTCTTCACGAGTCTGCTGTTTCTCCTCTTTGGCTTCACGCTGATGATGATCATGCGTTGGCAGCTGGCATACCCGATGCAGCCGATTCCTCTTATTGGTGGTCTGCTTGGTCAGACGAATGCCCCTGAAGGAATCATGGCACCCGAGTTTTACAATCAACTGGGCGCAATGCACGGGACGATCATGGTCTTCCTGGGAATCGTGCCGCTCGCGGTCGGTGCGTTTGGGAATTTCATTCTCCCACTCCAGATTGGTGCACCAGACATGGCGTTTCCAAAGCTCAACATGATGAGCTACTGGTCATACTTTCTTGGTGGAGTGACCATGCTGTCGAGCTTCTTCGTTCCCGGCGGCGCAGCGAATTCCGGCTGGACCTCCTATCCGCCTTTGTCTGACATCGCCACGTTTGGACAGACGATGTGGCTCCTCGGGATGGTCTTCCTCATCACATCCTCTCTCCTTGGATCCGTCAATTTCATTGTGACGACCATGCAGCTCAGGGCGAGGGGGATGACGTTCATGAGGCTTCCGTTCTTCGTATGGGCAGAATTTGTGACTTCTTTTCTCTTGCTGCTCGCTTTTCCTCCGCTTGAGGCAGCTGCAGTGATGCAACTAATGGATCGGCTCGGAGGAACAAGTTTCTTTCTTCCGACGGGATTGGTAGTGACTGGTCAACCGCTCAGTGTCAGCGGTGGAGGAAGCCCACTCCTCTGGCAGCACCTTTTCTGGTTTCTTGCTCACCCCGAAGTCTATGTGTTGATTTTGCCTGCGATGGGAATCGTCGCTGAAATTATCGCGAACAACACGCGTAAACCCCTCTGGGGGTACAGGTCGATGGTATATGCAGCAATCTTCTTGGGGTTCATGTCGTTTCTCGTATGGGCTCACCATATGTTCATGACGGGGATGGGAACCGTCATCAGCACGTTCTTCCAGACTACCACGATGATCATCTCGATCCCATCGGTCATTATTTTGACTGCACTCCTGATTTCATTATGGGGCGGCTCAATACGCTTCCCAACACCGATGCTCTTTGCGTTGGCTTTTCTGCCGATGTTTGGGATCGGAGGGCTCACGGGCTTGCCTCTTGGCTTGGCCCCGACGGATATTCATCTCCATGATACGTACTATGTCATCGGGCACTTCCACTATGTTGTAGCTCCCGGCACAATCCTCGCTCTCTTCGGCGGCATCTACTATTGGTTTCCGAAGGTCACGGGGAGAAAAATGAACGACGTGCTCGGGAAGATTCATTTTTGGGGGACGCTCATCTGTATGAACCTGATTTTCATGCCAATGTTCATCGAAGGCCTGGCAGGAGTCTCTCGACGATTGTACGATGGCGGTGCTCAATACGCTCACGCGCAAGGGGTGCTACACTGGAATGTCGTGATGTCGATGGCAGCATGGACGCTGTCCTTGTTCCAGATTCCCTTCATCATTAACTTCTTCGTGAGCATCAAAAAAGGAAAGAAGGTCCCTGAGAATCCCTGGGAGGCAACGACACTCGAGTGGGCGGCACCGTCTCCTCCACCTCATGGAAACTTTCTGAAACTACCCGACGTCTATCGTGGGCCCTATGAGTACAGTGTGCCGGGTTACGAGAAGGACTTCACTCCCCAAAACGAACCTCAGAAGGTCTAGGATCTATGCAGATTCCATACACAGTTACTACTCGACCGGAGACGGGTCTCTTTAACGCAAAACTTGGCATTTGGCTCTTTCTCGCCTCTGAGGTGATGCTCTTTGGGGCGTTGTTCTCCTCTTACATCCTCTTGAGGACTGGTGCTCCACACTGGCCGCATGGAAGGGAGATCCTGAACGTTCCTCTCGCGACGCTGAATACCATTATTCTCATTGCATCTAGTGTTACGATGGTGATGTCTTGGGCTTCGTTGGCGATGAAGAGATTCGACCGATTCAGACTTTTCATGAGTCTTACGATCCTCCTGGGCTTGGCATTCCTCGTCATAAAAGGATTTGAGTACGGAACAAAATTCGAGCATGGACTCTTTCCCAGCCAGAGTACCTTCCTTGCGGTCTACTTTACGCTGACTGGACTTCACGGACTTCACGTTATAGGTGGCATAATTGTGAATTCATACCATTTGGGTTTGGGGAGCAAGATGTGGAAGACCGAGCCTGAGCGATTTGCAAACCGCATTGAAGTGGCGGGGCTCTATTGGCACTTTGTCGATCTGGTATGGATTTTCTTGTTTCCTACCCTTTACTTATTGTAGGAGGATACATGAGCAGCATTGGCGCTGGTGAAATCAAGAAGCGCGTCAGAATTTATGTCATTGTTTTTGTTGCACTGCTGGCTTTGACTCTCGTTACTGTCACGATTTCTTATCTACATCTTGGCATCGCGGCCGCAGTCATAGTAGCGCTGCTCATCGCCGCGACGAAAGGCTCTCTTGTAGCAAGCTACTTCATGCACTTGATTTCCGAGAAGAAAGTGCTGTACTTAGCACTCATCGTCACGGCAGTGTTCCTCTTGGCGCTGGTTTTTCTTCCACTCACTGCGTACTATGACAGGATCGGGAATTGAAAATGTCCCTTAAAGTTTTTCATATCATCTTTATTTCTCTTTCGGTTGTTCTGGCATTTGGATTCGGGCTCTGGCTGTTACCCAGTGAACCGGGAGAGGGTGATCTCGCACATGTTGTCGGAGCGCTGCTGTCGTTTGGTGTTGGAATCCTGTTGATTCTCTACGAGATCAAGATTGTGAAAAAGTTCAAGTCCTTGAATAGCGCTGGCTTGAAGTAGAAAAAGATGGGGGGAAAAGAGATGCAACGATCGAGAGCTTTCCGGTGGATGAGGTTACTCCTACTCGTGTTTTCGTCCTTCTTCATGACGGAGCTGGCGTGGGCTTGCCCGGTGTGCTATGGAGCGAGCGACTCGTCAACGATTGCCGGAGTGAACTTTGCGATACTCGCACTCTTGGGTGTGACAGGGAGCGTTCTGGCAGGGTTTGCCTCTTTTTTTCTCTACATAAGGAAGAGATCGAGAATGGCGCTCAACGGTTCTGCAGACCTTCCAAGCGAAAACTGAACCAAAGGAGATTTGTCAATGCAACAGTACTTGGGACTGCCCCCGCTTGCATCAGCGCACGGTGGTGAAATCGATCAGATGCTGGGTATCGTCCACTGGTTCATGGTGGTACTTTTTGTTGGGTGGGGAATATTCTATGCCTACACCATCATCCGATTCCGCAAGAGGAAGAATCCACGGGCGGACTACATTGGCGTGCGGAGGGACACTTCGAGTTATCTGGAGGCAGGCGTTGCAATATTCGAAGCGGTGCTGATCATTGCATTCGCGGTCCCGTTGTGGGCCAAGCGAGTCAACGCGTTCCCGCCAGAGAAAGATGCAGTCGTCGTACGTGTTGTGGCACAGCAGTTCCAATGGAACATTCACTACCCAGGACCAGATGGCAAGTTTGGTCGAACTGATATCAAGATTGTTGATGAGGAATCGAATCCGGTCGGGTTGGATCGAAGTGATCCTGACGGAAAAGATGATATCGTGATTACTAACCAGCTCCATCTCCCTGCGGATCGGCCCGTGCTCATCTATCTTTCAAGCAAGGATGTCGTCCACAGCTTCAGTCTTCCAGTCATGCGTATCAAACAGGATGTTATCCCTGGACAAGTCATCCCAGTCTGGTTTGTCCCAACGAAAACGGGTGATTACGAAATTGCCTGCGCTCAGCTTTGCGGCCTTGGTCACTACAGGATGCGAGGATATCTCACTATCGAGACACAGCAGGAATTCGACGGCTGGATCAAAGACCAGGAATCGTACTTGCAGGATACTACGTCCAGCACTGGACAGTAGTAAGAGAGTAACCCTAGAAGTCTTATGTCGATGGCCCATTGATTGGTGTACATGCCACAAGAGTATAACAAAAACCTCCATCGATTTGCGATCTTTACTGCGGTCTGCATTTTCTTCTTAATCATCGCGGGCGGCTTGGTAACGAGCACGGGTTCAGGCCTGGCGGTACCGGACTGGCCACTGTCGTACGGCAAATTGATGCCGCCGATGGTAGGAGGAGTCTTCTACGAACACTCTCATCGTATGGTGGCGACGTTTGTTGGCTTGCTCACGGCCATACTGACAATCTGGATCTGGAGAAAAGAAAAGCGCCGGTGGGTCCGTGTTCTCTCTGCACTTGCGCTCTTGGCTGTGATCATGCAGGGTGTGCTTGGTGGCTTAACGGTGCTGTTCTTACTGCCCACTGGTGTGTCAGTGGGTCACGCGACACTTGCCCAGACTTTTTTCTGCATCGTTGCTTCCATCGCGTTGTTCACGTCGTCGTGGTGGCTCAGCGATCATCGTTCGCCCCCCGAGACGGAGAGAAGGCCCACGACTTTCGCGTTGTGTGCCGCGATGACCGTGGCTGTTTATGTGCAGCTCATTCTCGGTGCGTTGATGCGACACACAAATTCCGGGCTTGCGGTGCCGGATTTTCCACTTGCATACGGTCAGTTGTTCCCTTCGCTTTCTCCAGAATCAGTGGCGACCTACAACGAACGGCTCATCCAATCGGATATCCGGCTTGCGGCAGAGGGACCCATCACCGCGTTACAGATTCTCATCCACATGATCCACAGACTATGGGCGCTGGTGGTCGCAGGGATGGTAATTTGGGCTTCGATCCGGCTGAAGAAGGAATCTGCTTTCTCGAAGAGGCAGTCTTCGTTTAGCTCTATACTGATGCTACTGTTGTTGCTCCAAATCTCACTAGGTGCGTGGACGGTCTTATCAGAGAAAGCCGTCCTTATGACAACTGCTCACGTTGCGACAGGAGCTCTCTTGCTGGTCAGTTGTGTCTTAGTGACACTACATTCGGCTCGATTATCGAGAGTGCGAGTTTTCAAATTCTCTCACTCGGCCGTTGGGAAAGAAGCGATTGCATGAACAGCAGCGTGGAAATACTGGATCAAGGAATGGTTCGGGCGCGCTGGCGGCTGATCTCATTCGTGGAACTCATGAAGCCCGAGCTCACGGGGCTCTCAGTTCTGACGTCTCTCTGCGGTTTTTATCTCGCGACAATCAGTGCTTTCGATTTCTGGCTGTTCCTCTCGACGGGAATTGGCACCTTGCTCGTCGGCGGTGGCGCCGGCGCTCTCAATCAATACGTAGAAAGAGATTATGACGCGATGATGCGGAGGACCGAAAGGCGGCCACTCCCTGCGGGTCGTGTCAGTCCGGCTGAGGTTCTCTGGTTTGGCATTATCCTCTCTCTTGCCGGTATTGTTCTTCTAGCTCTTGGCGCGAACCTCCTGACGGGCTTTCTTGCGACGCTGACGATCACGACGTACCTCTTCCTCTATACTCCGCTGAAGAGGATCACGCCATCGGCGACTCTCTTGGGCGGAATTCCAGGTGCTCTCCCGCCGATGATGGGATGGGCAGCTGCGAGGAATGAAATCAGCCTCCCGTCTGTTATGCTCTTTGCGATTCTCTTTTTCTGGCAAATACCGCACTTCCATTCATTGGCTTGGGTCTATCGGAAAGACTATGCGCGGGCTGGGTTCAAGATGCTGACCGTCCTTGATGATGATGGGACTCGCACAAGCCGTCAGATACTTATGTGTGCAGGGGCATTGCTTCCTGTAAGCACTGGATTGACGCTTCTCGGAGTCACGGGGTACATCTACTTCATTGGTGCAGCGATCCTCGGTATTGCATTCCTCATTCATGGTCTTTTGTTTGCTAAAGCTTCAGGTGATGTGTCGGCGCCTTCGATTGCGAAATCTAACCTCTATTCACGAAGGATGTTCTCTGCGTCGCTGCTCTACCTTCCCGCTCTTATGTTCCTTATGGCCGTTGATAGAGTCTGATTCTTTGGGTCGACCAATGTGTGAGACCAGGAATTCATTATTTGTTCTCCAAGGTTCTTCTGATTGATCTCGATCTCAGATCTTCCCGCTCTGAACGCAACGCTTAACGCCACAAGTGCACTCCTGCTGACGGTGGGACATTTCTTCATACGGCGAGATAATACAAGGGCTCACCGGGCTTTCATGATTGCCGCCTTCGCAACATCTGTCCTCTTCTTAACATCATATCTCGTGTATCACTATTATCACGGGTCCACACCCTTTCGCGGTGAGGGGTGGGTTCAGCCTGCTTATTTCCTCATCCTCACTTCACACACGGTCTTAGCCGCAGCGATTGTGCCCATTGCCTTACTTACGCTTGCTCGGGCGCTGCGCGGCCAGTTTGAAAGACACAGGAGAATAGCCGTTTGGGCGTATCCGATCTGGATTTACGTATCCGTAACCGGTGTCATTGTTTACCTTCTTCTCTACAAGATATATCCCCTGGGGTGAGGGGAGCCTTCGGAAACAGGGGCTTGACAAATAATCTGGAAATGCCTATATTGTGTACGGCAATTAGACAGGGGAATTCACAGACACAGCGGGATCTCATATCGCAAGCGTTTGGCTCCACTACCTGCACGTCGTTGTACGTCAGCTCCACCGACCATCCTAGACTAATCCGAATCCATCATATTTGAATTTGGTTCTTTTTTGTTTAGAAGTTCAAAGTTTGTAGTCCAACAATCAAAGGACGACTGAGCTATGCCAATGGACATTTCTGAGCTCAAGTCAAAGAAGATCTCTGAGCTCACGAGAATTGCGAAGGAGTTGAACATCTCGGGTTCATCCGACCTTCGCAAACAAGAGTTGATTTTCAAAATCCTCGAGGCGCAGACTGAAGAAGAGGGACTCACCTTCAGCAAGGGCGTGCTTGAAGTGCTTCCAGACGGATACGGGTTCCTCCGGTCGGTGGACTACAACTATCTTCCCTCGCCGGATGATATCTATGTCTCTCCCTCCCAGATCAAGAAGTTCAGTTTGCGAACCGGGGATAGTGTCAGCGGACAGGTCAGGCCGCCGAAAGAAGGAGAAAGATTCTTTGCCCTCCTGCGTGTCGAGGCCGTCAACGATCAGGATCCAGAGTCAATTCGAGATCGAGTCCTCTTTGACAACCTAACACCTCTCTACCCGAACGAGCGAGTTCGGTTAGAGACCGCGCCAGGAGAATACGCGATGAGGATTCTAGATCTTCTCGGTCCGGTCGGAAAAGGTCAGCGCGGAATGATTGTCTCACCACCAAAGGCCGGAAAAACAATCCTTCTTCAGAAGATTGCCAACAGCATCACACGGAATCACCCTGGAATCAAACTTATCGTGCTGTTGATCGATGAGCGCCCGGAGGAAGTCACAGATATGGAGAGGAGCGTCAGCGCTGAGGTTGTTAGCTCGACGTTCGACGAGCCGCCTGAACGACACGTGCAGGTGTCAGACATGGTGCTCGAGAAGGCGAAGCGGCTCGTTGAGGCAAAACGCGATGTTGTGATATTGCTCGATAGTATTACGCGCCTTGCCCGAGCGCACAACACGGTGGTTCCCCATAGTGGAAAGATCCTCTCCGGCGGTGTAGATGCGAATGCACTCCACAAGCCGAAGCGTTTCTTTGGTGCTGCCAGGAACATCGAAGAGGGAGGAAGTCTCACGATCATTGCTACTGCACTCGTCGAAACTGGTAGTCGGATGGACGAAGTGATCTTTGAGGAGTTCAAAGGGACTGGAAATTCTGAGGTTATCCTTGACCGCAAACTGAGTGACAAACGAATCTTCCCATCCATGGATGTGAACCGAACAGGCACAAGAAAGGAGGAGCTACTCCTGGAACCAGACGAACTGAACCGAGTCTGGATACTTCGGAAACTGCTGAGCGACTTCTCGCCGGTCGAGGCCATGGAGTTCTTGCTTGAGAAGATGCGCGGAACCAAAAACAACAAGGAGTTCCTAAAATCGATGAATAGCTGAACCAGTGAGCCCCGCTCTGTCGGGGCTTTTTTGTTCTGACTCGGCAGCATCTTCGCTTGATTCTCTCTGAGAATTCCTTTAAGTTTGGGTTGACGCGTCTGTGAGTTCGCTTGTCGCGGAGGATAAAGAAACATGCGAGAAGTCGTGATCGCAAGTGGCTGCCGCACACCAATCGGTTGCTTTGGTGGCGCTCTCAGCTCCATATCGGCGACTCGTTTAGGAGCAATCGTCGTTGAGGAAGCAGTCAGCAGGGCGAGCCTTCAGAAGGGAGACATCGATGAAGTGATCATGGGCTGCATCCTGACTGCGGGCTTGGGTCAGGCGCCCGCGAGACAGGCGGCGTTGTTTGCAGGATTGCCTGAGACGGTCGAATGTATGACTATCAACAAGGTCTGCGGTTCCGGACTCAAGGCAGTGATGCTCGCTTCCCAAGCGATCTTGCTCGGGGATGCCGACGTTATCGTAGCTGGTGGCATGGAGAGCATGTCAAATGCCCCATATCTTCTCGACAAAGCTCGGAGCGGATACCGGATGGGACACGCGCAGCTCATTGACTCGATGATCAAAGATGGCTTATGGGATGTCTATAATGACTTCCACATGGGGATTGCGGGTGAGCTTTGCTCGAAAGAGTGCGGAGTTCCTCGCGAAGCACAAGATGACTTCGCTATGATGAGCTATCAACGTGCGCTCGAAGCGCAGAAGAAATGCTTGTTCAAAGATGAAATTGTTCCACTCAAGATCACAGGGAGAGGGGGAGAAGTGACAACGGTCTCGGAAGACGAAGAGCCCGGGAAGGTCAAGTTCGAGAAGATCCGCACTCTGAAGCCTGCTTTTCAGAAAGATGGGACAATCACTGCTGCCAACGCGTCGAAGATTAATGATGGTGCTGCAGCTCTCGTTGTGATGTCGCAGGAGAAGGCGAAGAGTCTGGGGATAAAGCCACTGGCGAGAGTCATAGGGTTTTCTTCGTCGGCGAAGAAGCCTGAATGGTTTACGACGGCGCCGGCAGATGTCATCCCAAAAGTTCTCAAGAAAGTGGGGCTGACGCTCAGTGATATTGATCTCTTCGAGGTTAACGAAGCCTTTGCCGTTGTAAATCTTGCTGTCAACAAAATGCTGGGACTCGATCCGGCGAAAGTCAATGTAAACGGAGGCGCCGTCGCTTTGGGGCACCCGATCGGCGCAAGCGGTGCGCGTATCCTGGTGACTCTCCTCAATGCAATGAAACAGCAAACTGCGAGACGCGGCCTCGCTGCAATTTGTATTGGCGGTGGGGAAGCCAGTGCAATGGTAGTGGAGCGGCAACCTTAACCTCTAAGAGAGCCTACAATGGACATCCGAAATGTCAAGGTCATAGGTGCAGGCACAATGGGAAACGGCATTGCCCATGTATTTGCACAATGTGGATTCAACGTCGTACTCTCCGACTTGAAACAAGAGTATCTTGATCGCGCTCTATCAACAATTCAGACAAACTTTGATAGGCAAATCAAGAAGGGATCATTGAGAGAGGACCAAAAGAAGCAGGCGCTAAGCCGAATCCGAACGACCACTGATTTTGCTGAGAGTATTCGAGATGCAGATCTCGTCATAGAGGCGGTGGTCGAGGACGTAGAGGTGAAGAAAAAGATATTCACTGACCTTGACAGGAGGTGTCCTTCATCGACGATCATCGCGACCAACACCTCCTCAATATCCATCACTGAACTAGCTGCTGTGACGAATCGAGCAGAAAAGTGCATTGGAATGCACTTTATGAATCCAGTGCCGGTGATGAAGCTGATCGAGGTGATACGGGGTTTCCGGACTTCAGATGAGACCTGCATGCTCATCATGGAGTTGTCGAAAAAACTCGAGAAGATACCAGTGGAGGTCAAGGATTATCCGGGATTCATTTCCAATCGGATCCTGATTCCGATGATTAATGAGGCAATCTATTGTGTGATGGAAGGTATTGCAACGCCAGAAGCAGTCGATACGGTCATGAAACTTGGAATGAATCATCCGTTGGGACCGCTCGCACTGGCAGACTTCATCGGTCTCGATGTCTGCTTGTCGATCATGGAAGTTCTTCATCAGGGGCTTGGGGACGCCAAGTATCGGGCCTGCCCCCTCTTGAGAAAAATGGTCGCAGCCGGTTATCTCGGACGGAAGAGCGGGAGAGGGTTCTACACATACACAACGCAATCCTGACAATAGGGCATCAAAGGGGCCCGCAGGATGAATTTTGAGTTTACTGAGACTCAGCTTGCGATTCGAGATACGGCAAAGCAGTTCGCCGAGGAAGTTCTCGGCTCCGACGCTGCGGTCAGAGATGAGCAAGAGGAATTCCCACGGGAAGCCGTGAAGAAGTTGGGGGAGCTTGGCTTTATGGGGATGATGGTCCATGAAAGGTACGGCGGAGCCGGCCTCGACACCATAAGCTATGTTCTTGCCATAGAGGAGATTTCCAGAATCGATGCCTCTTGCGGCGTGATAATGTCTGTGAACAATTCTCTTGTCTGTTTCGGCATCGAGGAGTGGGGAACTGAGGAGCAGAAGCAGAAGTACCTTGTTCCACTTGCACAAGGGGAGCTCCTCGGGGCTTTTGCGCTATCCGAGCCGGAAGCAGGGAGCGATGCAGCGAACCAGCAGACGAGGGCCAGATTCGATGGTGACTGCTACTTCCTGAATGGGACAAAGAACTTCACCACAAATGGAGCAAATGCCGATATTGTATTGGTAATGGCTGCAACTGACAAACCGAAAGGTGCGAACGGCATTAGCACATTCATTGTTGAAAAAGGAACGCCAGGTCTCTCAGTTGCAAAAAAGGAGAAAAAACTGGGCATCCGTAGTTCCGATACTGCTTCGCTGGTGTTTGAGGATTGTAGAGTCCCAAAATCGAACCGCGTTGCGGGTGAGGGATTCGGTTTCAAATTCGCAATGATGACACTCGACGGCGGTAGAATTGGAATCGCAGCACAGGCTCTCGGCATTGGTCAAGCCTCTTTCGAAGCAGCTCGGGCCTACTCAAAGCAGCGCAAGGCGTTTGGATCCTACCTCTCTGAGTTTCAAGCGATTCAATTCAAGCTTGCAGACATGGCCACGAACCTTGAAGCAGCTCGCCTCCTCACGCTGGAAGCAGCTGCACTCAAAGATGCTCGAAAACGGTACTCAACTGCTGCTGCCTGCGCGAAGCTGTTTGCCTCCAGAGTCGCCGTTAACAGTGCTCTAGAAGCCATCCAGATCCACGGCGGCTATGGCTACATCCGTGATTTTCCCGTTGAACGGTACCTTCGCGATGCAAAGATCACAGAGATCTACGAAGGTACGTCCGAGATTCAACGACTTGTCATTGCTCGAGACTTGTTGAAAGAGTAGTTACGACTGTGTTTCCAAGGATGCTGGGGCCAAGGCGAGGAGAACCCTCGCCTTTCTCGTGGTTGCTTGGACACTGACCTAGCGAATCACCAACCCTTTGTCAGGTCTGAAGATTACGTTGTCGTTCACGGAGCATGATTCGAGGGAGCATGAGACTAATGTCTTTTGATGGACTCCGGATTAGGAGTCAGTTTATGTGCCTAAGTGTGATCCTCTTGCTTTTCCTCGTCCCGGACAGCTGCATTCCGATCAAGGGACTTGAGACAAGGAGTCGTCTGCTTGCCGAGGAAGATGCTTCAGGTGATTCATTAAACACAGTAGTCTTATGTTTTGCAGGGGATTGCACTCTTGCTAATCATTTTGAGGGTTTTGTTGAGGATCAGCTGGATTACCCCTTTAAGCGATTCAGCCTGCTTTCACAATCCGACGTCTCAATGGTTAACCTGGAGAACCCCATAACTTATCGGACTCAAAAAGTTAAGAAAGAATTCAACTTCAAGATGGATCCAAAGTACCTCGGGATTCTTCAGTCGGCTGGGATTGATCTCGTGACGCTAGCCAACAATCACATCTTCGATTATGGGTCCGAAGGTTTGCTCGACACGATCCACTACTTGGATTCGGTCGGTATAAGGCACGTGGGAGCAGGGCGCAATTTGGCCGAAGCAAGGAAACCCGTTGTGTTTGAGGTCAAGGGTTTCCGCATCGGGTTTCTCGGCTACTTTGGCGGTGGCACATTTGCAGTTGGAGCGAGCCACCCCGGGGTAGCACCAAGATCCGAGGCTGTATTTAGAAGCGATATCCAAGCATTGAAACAAATCAACAAGGTAGATTATGTGATAGTCAATATTCATTGGGGCAGGGAGAAAGCAGTCTATCCACAACAATGGCAGATTAGCCTCGCACACTTTGTCGTGGACGCCGGGGCCGACCTCATCGTCGGACACCATCCCCATGTCCTGCAAGGGGTTGAGAAATATAAGGGTGCTGTTATAGCTTATTCCCTCGGGAACTTCCTCTTTGGGGGTAACAGTAGGAGCACGTATAACACCGCCATATTGAAAGTGGAGTTGAGCCGAGATGTCAAGAGAATCTCGCTTGTCCCAATCCATGTCAAGGATTGGCAACCTCAAGTGTGCTCAGGGGTGGAAGGAGACAGAATTGTTAGCTCGGTGAGAAAGCTGTCGCAAAAGTTCCCGAAGTCTATCTTCTAGGAACGAACAAAGCCCAATCACATCTTTCTGGGATGATCCCATCATGAGAAAAGGATTGATAATTGCCATAAGTATCATTGTGTTAGTCTTAGCAATTTCAATTGGTGCTGTAACATGGGGGATTGGTGCTTACAATTCCCTGGTCGCCCTTGATGAGGAGGTCTCACAGGCTTGGAGTCAGGTTCAGAATCAGTATCAGCGTCGGTTCGACCTGATCCCAAACCTGATCGAAACGGTGAAGGGATACGCCAAGCAGGAGCAGGAAGTCTTCATAAGAGTTACAGAGGCGAGGTCGAGAGTAGGTCAATTAGCCGTGACTCCCCAGGTGCTGAATGACCCCAATGCCTTCAAGAAATTCGAACAACTACAAGGCGAGCTCAGTTCAGCACTCAGCAGGTTGCTTGTGGTCGCAGAAAATTACCCAAGTTTGAAATCCAACGAAAATTTCCTTACTTTGCAGTCGGAACTCGAAGGGACTGAAAACCGAATTGCAGTTGAAAGAAGGCGCTTTAACGAGGTCGTGCAGCAGTATAACACAAAAGTGAGGCGCTTCCCTATCTCGATTGTCGCCAGTTTCGGTGGTTTCAGTACGAAAGCATACTTCACTGCTGCCCCATCCGCGGGGGAAGGGCCAAAGGTAAAATTCTGATTGCATGAAATGCTTCCGTGTTTATCTGACCTTCTTGCTCCTCTGCGTTAGTAAGCTCCTAGACGCTCAACCCCTTGATGTGCCGGTTCTAAGGGCTCACGTCACCGATCTCACCAATACGCTCAGCTCGAGCCAACGTCAGAGTATAGAGTCGCAACTCCTTGCTTTCGGAGATTCCTCCGCGGTCCAAATCGCCGTTCTGCTTATTCCGAGCCTGCAGGGTGAGAACCTCGAGGATTTCTCGATGCGTGTAGCAGAAAAGAATAAGATTGGCCGAGCGAAACAAGACAACGGCTTGATTCTGCTCGTCGTGAAAGAGGACAAGTTAATGCGCATCGAGGTGGGGTACGGACTTGAGAGCAAACTGACAGACGCTCTGGCAGCTCGAGTGATTCATGATGTCATGCGCCCTCGATTCCGCGAGAGCGACTACTACGATGGAATAGTGCAGGGCGTCACAGCGATCATGGGGATTGTCAGAGGAGAGGGAGTCGTTCTTGACTCGTCGGGGAAAGCTTCAGATGGTGGTCGGCTCAGTTGGGTTTTTCCCTTCTTTGTTCTCGGAGCTTTGGGTCTCATCTTTTTCATGCGAATGAGCCGCGTGAGACGATATGTTGGGGGTTCAAATGGATGGGCTTATTATCCGACGTGGGTTGGAGGGGGGCGCGGGTTGGGTGGTGGTTTTGGAAGTGGTTCATTTGGGGGAGGCTCTTTTGGTGGTGGCGGATCATTTGGGGGTGGCGGTGCAAGTGGAAGTTGGTAGAAGAGAGAAACCAGACACTCCTTCTGGATGACTGACATATGCTGATTGTGATGAGGCTTGATGCCTCTAGGGAAGAGATAGAGAGAGTCAAAGCAAAGGTCAAGTCTTTGGGGTATCTGCCGCACGAAATACCTGGCGTGCAACGTGTGGCGATCGGGATAACGGGGAACCCGGGGAAAGTCGACCCGGAGCACTTCCTGAACATGACGGGGGTTGTGGACGCAATTCCGGTTTCCAAACCCTACAAGCTCGTGAGCCGAGACGTCAAAGCCCGAAAACACGGTTGTCCGCTTAGCCGATGGTTCCCGGAGATCCGCGGAAATAGGAGGGGAAGAGCTGGCAATAGTCGCTGGGCTCTGTTCAGTTGAAAGTAAGGAACAAGTCCTTGAGATCGCTCACATACTGAAAGAGCAAGGGGTGAAGTTTCTCCGAGGCGGTGCGTTCAAACCGCGAACCTCTCCCTACACTTTCCAGGGTCTGAAAGTCGAGGGACCCGAATATCTCCGTGAGGCTGCAACCCGATATGGACTTTTCATTGTGACGGAAGCGAAGGATACCGAGACGTTGCCCCTCGTGGCAGAGCACGCCGATATACTTCAGGTGGGCGCTCGCAACATGCACAATTTCTCCTTGCTGGAGCGGATCGGCGACTACCAAAAGCCGGTACTCCTGAAAGCGAGGTTTTGCGGCGACAGTGGAGGAGCTTCTGATGGCTGCGGAGTACATTGTCTCAAAGGGAAATTATGATGTCATCCTTTGTGGACGAGGGATCAGAACGTTTGAGACTTCAACGAGAAACACTCTGGACCTCAACGCAATCCCCGTGATCAAAAAGTTGCCTCACTTGCCTATCCTTGTGGACCCGAGTCATCGGACAGGTGCGTGGGAGTTGGTGACCCCAATGTC